>ERZ808259.91-NODE-91-length-60480-cov-7.326388_pt1 | contig 60480 bp, 37 predicted proteins | sample MGYA00521279_ERZ808259 | MGnify/ENA primary metagenome ERZ808259 (study PRJEB31516, sample SAMN03275586) | gut metagenome | biome: mammalia-associated habitat; material: feces | host: Papio cynocephalus | place: Kenya | collected 2012-07-27 ...
GGAGAGCATCCTCGCAGGAGCTTTCGTCAGGATATTGACGGTAGAAATCAAGCAGGTTCATAGTGGTCCCTTTCTTTTGTCTAACATGGAATGGCTGCAAATTGTGTTCCAGTGGATACATTGGCAGTTTAAATTTTGCTAATTTGGACATTTGCGGACATTCATTTTATTTTATTGAAAAACATACAAGAAAAAAATTACGAAAACGACATGAAATTTAAAGACAATTTAAGGCTAATTGCTTTGACACCTCTGAAATTTTGCATGAACACGTGCAGGTTTTGTGCGACTGTGCATGTCTATTAGGCCAATATGTTTCAAGGGCCGGTGAAGCAGTACTGCGACTCCTCCTGGAAGAAGGACTACGAGGTACACGAAGTCAGTAGTACTGCGATGGGCAAAGAAGAAGTAGTACTTCAATGACAAATGAAGTAGTACTTCAATGACAAATGAAGTAGTACTGCAATGGGCAAATGAAATACTATTGCGTTTTATGGGATAACAGCCGGGGGATGTTGTTCTTCGCATTCTGACGGATGTATGTGGAAAAGTATGTGGAAAAGGCACTCAACTTTGCCCCTTTTGGACAAACAGAATTTACCCACCTTGGCCCGAACAAGAACAGCCCTTTAAAGTCCTGGTGACAGGAGTCTTTTTTACTTTACCCTTTTTGCTCTCTATCGTTTGCTTGGGTCTTAAATGCGGTTCAGCAAATCCAATCATATTTTATTCTGATCCAGTTGTCCCGAAACGGGAGATGTCTTATTATTGGGTCCGCCAAACACGAAGAAGACTGGTTAAAGAACATCCCCGAAGTCCTATTTTTACAGGACCTCGGGGGGGATAGTTATGCTCATGGGGGGGGTACCGGTCAGCAATGATACCAAATGAAAAATGCCGGCAGACTTGATGTGGTCAGTCTGCCGGCATCCGGGCGAGTGTATTAGCCCAGGTAACTGATGAGCACACCTGCGGCCACGGCCGAGCCGATAACGCCGGAGATGTTGGAACTCATGCAATAGTTGAGCACATGATTCTTGGGGTCATACTGGGTGCTGATGCCGTTGCACACACGGCTTGCCATAGGCACTGCACTCAGGCCTGTGGCTCCGATGAGCGGATTCACCTTCTTCTGGGCGAAGAGGTTCCACAGTTTGGCCATGCAAATGCCCGACGCGATGCTGAGGGCGAAGGCGCAGAAACCGCCAGCCACGATGCCAAGGGTCTGTACATTGATGAAGGCGTCCACCGTCATGGTGGCTCCCACGCAGAGACCCAGGAAAATGGTGGCAGCGTTCATGATGCCGTTGGAGGCTGCGTCAAACAGGCGGGAGGTGTCATTGCCGATTTCCTTGAGCAGGTTGCCAAACATGAGCATGCCCACCAGGGACACGGCCGTAGGCACAAAGATGGCCACGATGGTAGTCACGGCAATGGGGAAGATAATCTTCAGCACGCGCATGTTCTTGATCTGCGTGGCATCGGGATGCAACTTGTCCTGCTCCTTCATGTTGATCATCAACTCCTTCTTGGTACACAGGCACTTCACCACCAGGGGGATAATCACAGGCACAAGAGCCATGTAACTATAGGCCGCAATGGCGATGGGACCCAGCAAATGAGGGGCAAGTTTGATGGTGGTGAAGATGGCCGTGGGGCCGTCCGCTCCACCGATGATGCCCAGCGAGGCGGCCTCTTGGGGAGTGAAACCCACTGCCAAGGCAACGAGCAGCACTGTGAAAATGCCCATCTGCGCGGCCGCGCCAAAGATGGCGAGTTTGAGGTTGCGCAGCATGGGGCCAAAGTCGGTGAGCGCGCCCACACCCATGAAGATGATGGGCGGCAGCAGTCCACTCTTGATGAGCGCATAGTAGAGGTAGTTCATCAAGCCCAGGTCGTGCGCTATCTGGTGCAGGGGCATCTCGTAGATGTTCTTCGCCACGCCATTGACCATGACCATGCCGTTGCTGTCGGCTTGTGTGACTCCCATCTCACCGCCGGGGAAGTTGGCTATGAGCACTCCGAAGGCTATGGGCACGAGCAACAGGGGCTCATACTTCTTCACAATACCCAGATAGAGCAATGTGAACGCGAGCAGGTACATGACGATGAACAAGGGGTTCTCCGCGATGTTGGAGAATGCCGTCATGTCATACACCTTGTCTAAGGCTTCTAATATCTTATCCATCTTCATGCTTACTTCCTTGCGATTTTAATGATGGGGTCATCCTCCTCCACCGCGTCGCCACTGTTCACCAGGATGGCTGTCAGCACCCCGTCGAAATCCGCGCGGATGGCGTTGTAAGTCTTCATGGCCTCAATGTAGCCTATCACATCACCGGCCTTCACCAGGTCACCGATCTGCTTGGGAGTCTCCTGCGCGTCCTTCACCCGGTAGAACTTGCCCTCCAGGGGTGCCAGGATATCCTCACCCTCGCCTGCCGGCACAGGAGCCGCCGTGGTGGCAGCGGGCGCCTCGTTGCCATAGGCGATGTTCACCTCGTAAGTCTGTCCGTTCACGCTCACCTTGATGCTCTTGGGCTGTCCGGCTGCGCCTGCGCCGTGTGCCTTGGCCTTGCGCTCGGCCAGGTCGGCCTCGAAGTCCGCCTTGGCCTTTCCGCTCTTGTAAGCCTCGTACTGCGAGGGGTGCATGCTGTACTCGAAGAGTTCCTCGTCATCCTCGCCAAGTTCCCAGCCCTTCTCCTGCATCTTCTTGCGGTAAGTGTCCAGGTCGTCGGGATAGTACGACTGGGGGTCTTGGGTCTCGAACACCCTGCCCTGCTCCTTGGCCAACTCCACCAGTTCGGGAGCCACGGGGCCAGGCAAGCGCCCGCTCTTGCCCAGGATCATGTCCCAGATGTTGTCGGCAATCATGCTCCAGCGTGCCTTCCCCTTCTCCATCTGAACCACATTCATCAGCGAGAGGTTCTTCACATACTGGCTGAATGGGGTCACCAGGCAGGGGTATCCGACCTTGGGCCACACGTAAGCCACCTCGTCAAAGAGTTTCACAAGCAGCTGGTCTGTGGTCAGCTCGGGCTGTCCGTTCTTCACCTTCCACTTGTTCAGGCTCTTCAGGTTGTCCTCCAGGTCGGTCATCAGGGATCCCATCATACCGCCGGGCAAACCCGGTTTTATCAACAGTGAGTTGTTGACATGGTTGAGTTTGGGAATATAATACCCCAGGAAGTCGTCGTACATCTCCTGTATGAGCGTGCGGGTCTCCATGTATGCCTCCATGTTGATTTCCTTCACCTGGAATCCTGCGTCCTTGAGCATCTCCTGCACGGCAATGATGTCGGCATGCCCCGTGCCCCATGCCAGTGGCGACATGGAGGTGTCGATATAGTCACATCCCGCCTCGCACACCTCCAGGATTGACGCCATGCAGAAACCGGGGCCCGAATGGCTGTGATACTGTATCAGAATATCGTTCTTGTAGGCCTTGATGCCTGCCACAATCTTTCCCAGCGACACAGGGCGCCCGATTCCGGCCATGTCCTTGAGGCAAATCTCGTCGGCGCCGGCATCGATAAAGGTCTTGGCCAGGTTGACATAATACTCCACGGTGTGGATGGGACTGTGGGTGATGCACAGGGAAGCCTGGGCGATCATGCCCGCCTCCTTGGCGTATTGGATTGACGGGATCACGTTGCGGGGGTCGTTGAGTCCGCAGAAGATGCGGGTGATGTCGGTTCCCTGAGCCTTCTTGACTTTATAGAAGAGTTTGCGGAGGTCTTTGGGGCAGGGGCTCATGCGCAGCCCGTTCAGCGCGCGGTCCAGCATATGCGTCTGTATGCCTGCCTCGTGGAAGGGCTTTGTCCACTGGCGCACACTCTTGTTGGGGTTTTCCCCGAAGAGCAGGTTGACCTGCTCGAAGCCTCCTCCGTTGGTCTCCACACGGTCAAAGCACCCAATTCGGATAATGGCGGGAGCCACCTTTACCAACTGGTCCACACGCGGCTGGTACTTGCCTGCACTCTGCCACATGTCGCGGAAAACCAAACTAAACTTTACTTCTCTTTTCATTTGCGATATCTTGTTACTTTCTTGTTCTGTTACTTGAGACTTCCTCTCGCCCTCCCCTCCGCCGCACGCGGAGTCCAGGCAGTCGCCCTGCCTGGCTGTACGTGGCATTGCGGTGGAAGACGTTATTCTGACTCACTTTTCATGTAGCCCCTGGCTTCCCCGGGCAAGCGCCACGAGGGAGAGGCTTGCGGATGCAAGCGCCATGGGTCTGTCAAATCTTCTTTGCCGAGGCCACCTTGCCCTTGCCACCTGTGATCTGGCTCACCACCTCCTGCAGAATGGCCATGGTGGTGCCGTCAATGGCAGCGGAAGGCATCGGCCTTTTCTTGGCGGGGACGACCTCCTCGGGAGCCACCTTGTTGACAACGGCAATAAGCAGTTTGCCACCCCAGATGACGATGAGCAGAATGACAAATACCGTGAGCATGCCCACCACCATGAGTTCCAATCCGATTCCTAAGTTTTCCATTTTCCGACTTACATATATACAAATTCATCGCAAAATTACGCATTTTTCTTCGTTTTGCGCAGTTTTGCGATGACAATATCATCTCACAAGAAGTATTTTGACCCCGACGCCTTCCGTTTGTTCACCCATGGGAGGGTTTTCCTTCTCCAACAGCAGTTCCGCCCTGGACACTTGGGGGAAATCCCTCAACACGCCCGAGGCCATCCGCATGGCGGCACGCTCCAGCAACAGGCATGGGGGTTGCATCTCCCGTCTCAGCGTTTCGGCCAGACGGCTGTAATCCACGGTTCCCTCCAGGCGGTCATGCAGCAGGGCTTCCTCGCCCACACTGGCTGTCACCTTGAGCGTCACATAGAAATCCGCGCCCACACGATTTTCCTGAGGCAGCACTCCGTGAAAGCCGTGCAGGCGGAGCCTCCTGATGATGATGTCCACATCCATCTCTCCCGCTTATGACTCCACGTTGTCATCTCCCTGCTGCGAATCGGGCAGGTACTTCTTCAGGGCTCTTGCGACTCCCGTCTTCCAGGAGTTGATGTTGTCGCTCTCAAGCTGCAGGGAAGTTACCAGTTTGATCACATGGTCAATGGGCATGCGGTAGCGCAGCACGCCACTTATCAGTTTGGCATAGTCCCAGTATTCGGGGTTGAACTTCTCGCTGAGCCCCTCGATGGTGGTCTTGTAGCCGCGCTTGTTCTCGAACTGGAAGTCGTAACGCTTCAGCCCGTCCCTGTCCACATGCTTGATGATGCGCCCGTGGGTCACGCTCTTGGGCAAGGCTATGCCCTCCTCGTCGTCCATCAGTCCGGTGAATATCTCGTATGGGCATCCGCCCAGCAGCCCCACAAAGGCCACCCACTTCTCCTTCTTGTTCTGGAAACGCACCACATCGCACTCCAGCACCTCGGGTCTTGTCTCTGCCACCACCAGGGGCAACGAATGGCATCCCTGACGCAGGAATCCCTGCTTGCCCAGGGCCGCGAGCAGCCCCTCGGACATGGCCTCGTTGTCCTTTCGGGTATAGCGCACATCTGTGAAGACCTGGGCGAGGGTCTCCTTGCCGTTCTCGGCCACGAACCTCTGGTTGGCGGGCAGGGCTTCCTTGGCCGAATAATACCGTGCAATGCGCTCAGGCGTGTAGGGCCGGTAGGACTCCTGGTGCACGAAAGCTTCCAGGGGAAGCCTGTCCTGCGGGGAGGGGTTCTCGTCGGGCCAGCCCATGGTGAGTGTCGCCACGGGGAACGTGAGCGCGGGCAGGTGTAGCGTCTCGGCTATCTGCGCGGGTGTGTACAGGGTGGTTCCCAGGTAGCAGATGCCAAGCCCTTCCTCCTCGGCCAGGTTGCAGAGCGTCTGGGTGTAGAGGAGCGCGTCGGTGGCCGCGTTCATAAAACTGAGCATATTGTCATATCCCGGCACAGCCTTGTTGCACTCGCACCAGTCACTCACGCGCCTGAAGTCGGCGCAGATGGTGAGCACCACGGGAGCGGAGGTCACCATGGGCTGGTGGAAATGCAGGGGTGCAAGTGCCCGCTTACCCTCCTGTGAGCGGGTCACCACCACGCTGTAGAGCTGCAGGTTGCCCATCGTCTGCGTGTGGGAGGCCTCCTCCAGCAAGCGGTCCAGCAACTCGTCCGGTACGGGTTGCCGCGTATATTTGCGTATCGTCTTGCGCTTGGTTATCCAGTTCATGCGTCTTGGCTTGTCATGTGTTTGCTCACGCCTTCAGTTTCCCCTCCAGCTCGCTCACTTTCTTTTGGAAGTCCTTGTCGCTCTTCAGGCGATTCTCGATGGTGCGCACGCTATGGATTACCGTGGCATGGTTCCTGCCGCCCACGAGTGTGCCTATCTTACTGGCTGTCAACTGAGTGTGATGCTGTGCCAGATACATGCTCAACTGACGCACCAGCACGATGTTGGCCTTGCGGCTTTTGCCATAGACATCCTCTTGCCTGATTTGGAAATATTCACAGGCATGCTCCACTATCTGGTCCATGGTGATGGCGCGCTTGCGCTCGGCATGCGCGTTGTGGTTCATGATGCGCATCGCAAACTGGAGATCCACATCACGGTTGAAGACCACCGAGTAGGCGAGCAGGCTCTGCACCACACCCTCCAACTCACGCACGCTGTCGCTCACATTCTGCGAGATATAGTCGATGACCTTCTCGGGGATCTTCAGCCCGTCATGCTTGACCTTGCTTTCCAGGATATCGCGTCGCAGGCGCTCCTCGGGCTTCTCCAGTTCGGCCAGCAGCCCACTCTGGAACCGTGTAATCATCCTGTCCTCCATTCCCTGAAGGGCCAGGGGCGGGCGGTCGCTGGTGAGGATGATGTGCCGTCCATTCTGGCGCAAATGGTTGAATATGTGGAAAAAGGTGTATTGCGTGGCCTTCTTGCCCACCATCTCCTGGATGTCGTCAATGATGAGCATGTCAATGCTCTGGTAGAAGTGCATGAAGTCGTTTACCCTGTTCTGCCCCACCGAGGATGTGTACTGCACCTCAAAGAGTCTCGCGCTCAGGTAGAGCACGCGCTTCTCGGGGTGGAGTTCCTTCATGCGTGTGCCGATGGCATTGACCAGATGGGTCTTGCCCACACCGCTCGGGCCGTAGATGAAGAAGGGGTTGAACGTCTGCTGGCTGGGGTTCTCGGCGATGGAAAGTCCGATGCTGCGGGGCAGCTTGTTGCTCATGCCCTCGATGAAGTTCCCGAAGTTCTGCTTCATGTTGAGACGCGAGTCCAGGTCCTGGGCCATGCCGGCGGCCTGAGCCATGCGTGGCGACTGGTTGGCCGGGCTTGTGTCACGCGCCTGCCTGTCAAGGGGAGTGGGCTCGTCGCTCTCCACGTTCACCGTCTCACGGCCGGCCACCCTCACCTCATAACTCAGATGCTGGTCGGCGCCGAACACCTTGGCGACGGTCATGTGCAAGAGTCTCCGGAAATGGCTTTCCAGATACTCATAGAAGAAGTTGGAGGGGATGTATATGGTCAGTTTCCTCTCCTCCGGGTCATAGGCCTTGAACCTTGTGGGCTCAAACCATGTGGCGAACTGCCGCTCGTCCACATTGTTCCTGATGATGCCCAGGCACTCCTTCCACTTGTCGCGTGGTGTCTTGTCCATTCCTTCCTTTGTGGATTTATTGTCTTTTTAGCCAGCGTCCCACATGGGACACAATGCAAATTTACATACTTTATACTTTCGCGCCAAATCATGCCCCATGGGCTCAGCCCGTGCTTTTTCTCGTCCAATACGCTGAGAGTCAGGGCGCGTACGGACGATTCCCCCACCACTATGAGGTATTCCGCTCACGCATCCGCACAAATGACTGATATATAGACAGGCGCGGAATTCCACCCCGAGCATGGTACCCGCCCTGGCCGTCAGCGGATAACTTGCGCTCAATCAAACCGCAACGGGCACATGCGTCTCATGTGGCGGGAAGGGCGCCTTATTTTGATTAAATACAAATAACAACGTACTGCCCGCCAGGGAAAACCCGCTTGGCGACGGTGCGGGGCGCTTGCGGCGCCGTCACTTCTCCTTCCTCCCGAAAGCCGAGAAATGCACATAGCGCTTGGGGTGGGCCTTGAGGTCGGTGACCAGGCTGTCGGCGCTCTGCACCGCGCGGTTCAGATTGTTGTACAGCCCGGGGTCTTTCATCAGCAGCCCCAGCGTGCCCTCCTCGCTCTGCATCTGCGCCACCATCCGGTTGACGTTGCCTATGGTCGAGTTCACGCTGTCCATGGTAGCCTGCAGGTTCAGGCGGTTGAGGTTGTCGGTGAGGGTCACCACATTCTCACCCGCCCTGTTGAAGGTGCTGGCCATTGCGGGCACATCCTTGGCCAGCAGGCGCTTGAGTTCCAGGCTGCTCTCATTGAGGTGGGACGTGAGTGTCTCCGCGTTCTTGAGGATAAGGGGGAGGTTGGGGTCGGCGGCCAGGGTGTTGAGCGTGGCCAGCAGGGTGTCCACGCGGGCCAGCACTTGATCCACCTTGGGCATGAGGTCGGCAGCCTTCGACATGAGGCCGCCCCCCTCGCTGCCCTGTATGGTGTCGCCTGGCTGATAAGCCTCACGCAGGTTGGTGGCAAGCAGCATGTTGAGCGTGCACCCGCCCAGCATGGCCTCGTCCAGAGAGGCGGTGCTGCCCTTGGGTATGCGCAGCCCGCTGGCCGTGCTTATCTCCACCAGCACCTGGCCGGGGTGGTCATAGTCATAGATGATGTCGCTCACCGTGCCCACATTGTAGCCGTCGGCATACACGGTGCTGTTCTTGCTCAGCCCCTTCGCGTTGCTGAAGCGGATGTAATAGATATCGCTCGAGCTGAAGAGGTTCGCGCCCTTGAGGAACTTGATACCGAAGAACAGTATCAGCAGAGCGGCCACGCCCGTAAGACCTATCTTGACTTCCTTTCTCATCTTTGCTTGCTGTATGTACTTTAATAATAATGTGTGTGTTCACCACCTGGCGGGACTACGTCTCTGGGGCCCACGCTCCCGCATGCCCGTCATCTGTCCTGCCCTTGCCCCACGGCCTGGCGGGGACTCGCGCTCACTTCCTGTAGGCCACGATGGCCTTGTAGATGCTCTTGGCCATGGCCGCTATGCCTGCCTGTGTGTTGAGGTAAGTCTCCTCCGAGGGATTGTTGATGTAGCCCAGCTCCACCAGCACGCCGGGCATGCTGGTCGCGCGCAGCACCAGGAACCCGGCCTGGTGCACGCCCTTGTCCAGGCGCTTGGCTGTGACGCGGAACTGCTCCTGCACCATGCGCGCCAGCCTCACACTCTGTGCCATGTTCCGGTCCTGCATCAACTCGAATATGATGTAGCTCTCGCTGCTGTTGGGGTCAAAGCCCTCGTACTTCTGCTCGTAGTTGCTCTCGAGCGTGATGACGGAGTTCTCGCGCTTGGCAACCTCCAGGTTGTCGGCGGCACGGTGCATCCCCAGCGTGTAGGTCTCGGCTCCCCGGGGGCCTGTCCTGCCGGGCGTGCTGTTGGTGTGTATGCTGATGAAGAGGTCGGCCTTGGCGCGGTTGGCGATGTTGGCACGCTCGTCCAGTGCCACAAACACATCTTTCTTCCGGGTGTATATCACCTTCACATCCGGGCAGTTGTCCTCGACCATCTTCCCCAGCGCGAGGGCCACGGACAGGTTGATGTTCTTCTCCTTGCTGGTGCGTCCCACGGCTCCGGCATCCTTGCCCCCATGCCCCGCGTCAATCACAAGGGTGTAGGCATCGGCGCACAGGCTGGACAACAGGAGTGCAAGGATTAGGGCTATTCGGTTCATCGGTATGCTCTGATTATGGCACAAAAATAGTGGTTTTGAGTGAAATCGCAAAGTGTTTGTGCCATAAAGGATAAATATTGGGAACAAGGGGACGCTCTGGTTGCCGCTGGCCGTCGGTCACACTCGCCCCCGCCGGCACAGGGCGGCCATCCGCATGCGTCGGCACGTGCAGCGCGCCGCGTTGGCGGATGCAGCGCGCCGCGTTGGCGGATGCAGCGCGCCGCGTTGGCGGATGCAGCGCACTGCGTTGGCGGATGCAGCCGCATGCGTTGGCGGATGCAGCCGCATGCGTTGGCGGATGCAGCCGCATGCGTTGAACAGCAGGCTGTGACGGAAAGCACCTCCCGCATGTTCCTGCCGCACGAGGAAGCACACTATGATGCACACCCTCAGGCTCCGGAACATGCGGAAGGCACATGCGGAGGCAGGCCGGTGGCCCTGCCTCAGAACTTCACACGCGCGCCCGCCATCACCCAGGCGCCGGGCTGGCGCACGTTGCCCAGGTCATAGTACTTGCGGTTGGTGATATTGGTTCCCTGCACAAACACCTGGTAGGTCTCGGCCGTCCACTGGAGCTTGAGGTCGAGGGTGGCATAGGGGCTGTAACTGACGAGCCGCCCCGTGCTCTCGCCACGCAGATAACCCGTGGCGGGGTCAACGTAGGTGCCGCTGTAGCGCACATAACTGCCCATGCGGTCCTGCCAGCGCACGCTCCAGTTGGCCGAGAGCCTGCTCCAGACGCGGTGGTTGAGCGTGGCCACCAGCTTGTGGCGCAGGTACTCCATGGCGTAGTTGCTCTTGAAGACGGGCGTGTCGTCGTGCCGCTTCTGGTGGATGTAGGTGTAGCCCACGCTCAGGGTGCGCAGCCAGGTGTCCTTGCGGAAGAGTTCGGGGAAACTCACGCGCCCCTGGGCCTGCACGCCCATGTTGTCCAGGTCGAAGGCGGTGCTGTGGTAGGTGTCGTCCGATGTGTACATCACCCAGTCTATCATCTGGTTGCCACGATGGTAGAAGCCGCGCAGAGTGCCCTGGAAACCGCTGGTGGCATACTGCACGCCCAGTTGTACTGAGCGGTTGTGTTCGGGCTTGAGCCCTTTGTTGCCCTCGTGGGTCGGGCTCTTGTAATAGAGTTCGGTGAAGGAGGGAAGGCGGAAACCCTTGTTGTAGGAGAGGTACAGCCTCCACCCTGTGGCAGGACGGTAGGCAATGTCCGCACCGGGATAGAAGCGGAAGCGGTGGTCCACACTGGTGGTCATATTGGCAAGCAGGCCGGCCGAGATGGTCCAGCGGCTGAGCAGGATGTTGTGCTCCAGGTTGTAGGAGACGCTGGTGCGGTCATCCTGCCTGGTGTATTGGGTGCCGTGACCGTGCCGCGCGTCCACATACTGGGCGGGGGCAAGGTCGCGCCCCAGGTTGGTGCTCAGGATGCCCTCCTGGCGGAGCTCAGCGCCCAGCGCGGTCTTTCCTCCCCACCAGTTGATGTAGCCGCCGGCCTTGACGCCATAGACATCGGCCTGATGGAAATTCTCGCCGAACTTCTGTCCGCGCACCAGCTGGAAGTTGTCATAGGTGCGGTTCCAATAGACCTGCGGCGTGAAGCGGAACTTGCCCTGGGTCTCCCCCTTGACCGACAGCAGATAACGCTCGTTGCGCTCATACTGGTCGGGGTAGGCCGCGCTGTAGAAGGTGTTGGCCCCGTAGGACTTCTTGGAGAAGCCGAACTGCCAGTCGAGCGTCATGCGGCGGCTGTCGAAGTCGCCCTGGTAGTAGAGCTGGCCCTTGCTCCAGTCGCTGTTGAGGGTGCCTCCGTCGCTCCGTCCGCCGCCACCGCTGAGCCTGTGGCCTGTGCGTCCCAGGCTCAGCCCCACGCGCGCATCCGCGTCAAAGGTGCCGTAACTGCCGCCCTGGGCGCCCGCCTCGACAGTGGTGCCCTTGTCCCGCCGGGTCACGATGTTGATGGCCCCGCCGAAGCTCTGCCCGCCATACACGCGGCTGGCCGCGCCCTCAAGCACCTCGATGCGCTCAATGTCGCTGACGCTCACCGGGAAGTCGGCTGCAAGATGTCCTGTGTGGGGATTGCTGATGTTGACACCGTTGAGCAGGATGGTAATCTGGTCAAAGGTGCCGCCGTCAATGGAGATGTCCGACTGGATGCCGTAGCCACCGCGCTGCCGGACATCCACGCCCGTGGCCAACTTGAACAGGTCATTGACACTCTGTACCCCCGCCTGCTCGATGTCCTGGCGCTGGAGTACACTCACGATACGCGCTGACTGCAACTGGGTCAGCGGAGCCAGGGTGCCGCTCACGGTCACCTCGTCCAGGGGCTTTTCCTCCTCGGTGACATCGGTCTCGCGCCCGGGCACGGGCGATGGGCTCAACTGGGCCTCGGCCTTGGCCGCCACTGCAAGCGTGGCCGCGCTGAGCACGCCAATGCGCACCTGCCGGTGCAGGCTGGCAAAAGCGCTGTACCCCTTGCGGGCGAACTGCCTCCAGGTCACTACGTCTGGCTTTTGAATCTGTTTGTTGTACATTGGTTATTGATAAATAAACGGGCGCGCCACCATGACGCGCCCTTCTCTTTCGACCTCTTCCCCCCCCCCCCCACACACGCCCCCCCGGCACCTTGTGCCGCAGAAACCGCGCTTCCGGTTGCAAGGGAGTGCTTATATCAGGGGCATGCCTGCTTCGCGGCACTCGCGGCGCATGGTATCGGGCCAGATGCTGGACTGGACCTCCCCGATATGTGCCTTGTGGAGCAGTATCATGCACAGGCGGCTCTGCCCGATTCCGCCACCGATGGAGGGAGGAAGCGACCCCTCGAGCAGACGGCGGTGGAAGTAGAGGGACCTGCGGTCCAGCTTGCCCTGCAGGGCAAGCTGGTGCTCCAGTGCCCCTGCGTCCACACGGATGCCCATGCTGCTGAGCTCGACACTGCGTCCCAGTGTGGGATACCACACGAGCAAGTCGCCATTAAGCCCCAGGTGTCCCTCCTCGTTGGGCGTGCTCCAGTCGTCATAGTCGGGGGCGCGCAGGTCATGCTCCTTGCCGTCAGAGAGTTTGCCTCCGATGCCCATGACAAATACCGCGCCGTACTTGCGGCAGATGAGGTCCTCACGCTCCCGGGCGGTCTTGCCGGGATAGATGCGCAGGAGTTCCTCGCTGTGCACGAAATGCACCTCTTCGGGCAGGAAATGATGGAGCTGGGGATATGTCTCGCAAATGTAGAACTCGGTGCGCAGGATGGTGCTGTAAATCTTGCGCACGATACGCTTGAGGAAGGCTGTCGTGCGCTCCTCCGGCCTGACCACGCGCTCCCAGTCCCACTGGTCAACGTAGAGGCTGTGCAGATTGTCGAGCTCCTCATCGGGGCGTATGGCGTTCATGTCCGTGACGATGCCAAAACCCGGCTCTATCCGGTAGTCAGCCAGGGTCACCCTCTTCCACTTGGCCAGGCTGTGCACCACCTCGGCCACCGCATCGCCCATGTCCTTGACAGGGAAACTGACCGGGCGCTCCACACCGTTCAGGTCATCATTGATGCCCAGTCCGCGCAACACAAACAGCGGGGCGGTCACGCGCCTCAGGTGCAGTTCGGTGCTCAATCCACTCAGGAAGAAGTCCTTGATATGCTTGATGGCCAGTTCGGTCTGCTTCAAGTCAAGCCGGGCATGATAGCCCTGCGGTATCATCAGTTTGCTCATGTGTCGTCTCTGTTATCCGCGTTTTGCTTTCAAAACTCACGGCAAAAGTACGGATTTATTTTCACTTTGTCAATACATCTGGCACGAAATCTATACTTTTGCTCATTTCCGCCCACCCACGCGAGGCTTTCAAGCGGACACAGGAAAGACTTTGGCTTGACAGGCAGGGGCACTTGCGGGAAAAGCCGAGGCACACACCCACAATCCAGTTGCACCAAGCACGGCTATGAACGGGCCGGTCGAATCAGTTACCCGAGCAAAAAGGTTGGCCGTAAGAAGAAAACTTCGTATTTTTGCGCATGTACGATGCAAGGCTCACCCTGTGCCTTGCCATATAAGGCGCAAAACACATAATAAGAAGAGATATGTCACTGACCGACTCACAGACAAGATATGTGAACTTCTACACAGACTTCGCCTTCAAGAAACTCTTCGGGACGGAGGCCAACAAGGAACTGCTGCTCTCTTTTCTCAACTCGTGCTTCGAGGGGAAAGAGCATTTCCTGGACATCACGTACCTCAACCCCGAACACCTGGGAGGAAGCGTGACCGACCGCAGGGCTGTCTTTGACGTGTATTGCGAGACGGAGAAAGGCGAGAAGATTCTCATCGAGATGCAGAACGGGGAGCAACAGTTCTTCAAGGACCGCTCCATCTTCTACTCCACATTCCCCATACGCGAGCAGGCCAGGCAGGGGAAGTCCTGGGACTATGAGCTGAAGCGTGTATATACCATCTGCTTCCTCAACTTCACCTTCGATGACGACGAGGCTTTTAACCATACGGTCAAACTGGTGGACATGACCACGGGCAGGGTGTTCTACGACAAACTGTCATACCTCTATCTGGAGATGCCCAAGTACAACAAGCCGCTTACCGAAAGAAGCAGCCTGTACGACAAGTGGCTCTTTGCCATCAAGCACCTGGGCGACCTGGACGAGCGGCCCGCCGAACTGAAGGAGGCTATCTTCAACCGCCTGTTTGAGCAGGCCGAGATTGCAAAATACTCACCACAGGACAGGCAGGAGTACGAGGAGAGCCTCAAGAACTTCCGCGACTGGTACAGTTGCCTGGTGACTGCTGAGAAGAAAGGCAGGGCAGAGGGACTGGCTGAAGGGCGTGCCGAGGGACGTGCCGAGGGACGCAAGGAAGAGAAATTGAGCATTGCGCGCAACCTCAAAGCAAACGGAACACTGACAATCAAGCAAATAGCACAGGCAACCCAGCTCACCGAGAGCGAGGTGGAGGAAGCCTGACCATGGCTGCACGCTGTGCCGAAACAGGACTGTCTATCCTCAATGGCTTATCTGGCCTGGGGGGGGGGGCGTACTCTTACCAGCCGAACAGCACACAGGGGACACATGAAGCACCACTCCCTGTGCAGGCACAAGACCTGCACAGGGAGTGGTGGCGTATGGCGGGGAAATGGCCAATGGCAAGGCCGGCTACTTGGTGTGCAACTCCACAATGTGGTCAACTCCCCGGGGGACTTGCCCCAGATGAATCAGCACGCCGTCATCCGTCTGGCTGAAGCGAAGCGGCTTCTGCGTGTCATAATCAATGGCCTTGCGCACCTTGGCCTTCATGGGGAGGAACAGGCAAATGTCGGCATGGGAGAGGATATGCACAAAGAGGCGGTCGCCCTTGCGCGTGGTCACTCCCCAAGGGCGAGTGGGGACATCACCCGCCGCTGTCCCATACATGGTCTCGCCATACCTGGAGAGCCACTCGCCCATCCCACGCAGGCGTTCGAGCGACTGGGAGGGCAGTTCACCATCGGGCATGGGGCCTATGTTGAGCAGGAGGTTGGCTCCCTTGCCAGCCGCCCCCACCAGCAGGTGTACCAGTTCGTCCACGCTCTTGTAGTTCTGGTCCTTCACATTATAACCCCAACTGCCGTTCATCGTCTGGCAGGTCTCCAGGGGCAGGGCACTGATGGCCTGGCCGCTCAGACCCGCATGGTTCTCGCCAGGTAGGTCGCGCTCAAAGAACTGCATGTCCTCACCCTGGTAGGGGGTGAGGTGATGATTGTTGCCAATGAGCAAACTGGGCTTGAGCCGGTGAAGCAGGGCGTATTGCTCCTCCAGGTGCCAGTCAAAGGGAGTGGGGTCGCTGTCGTGGTCCCACACGCCGTCAAACCAAATGGCATCGGGGTCGTAGTTCTTGACCAACTCGGTGAGCTGGGCATTCATGAAACTGTAGTAGAACTGCCAGTTGGCCTTGGAACGGTCGCGCCCAGAGCGGTTTCCCGTGCGTCCCTGGGGGTAGTCCTCACGCATCCAGTCAAGGTGGGAATAATAGAAATGCACAGCCAGTCCCTGACGGCGGCACTCGTCGGTAAGCTCGCGCAACACGTCGCGACGGAAGGGGGTGCCATCTACGATATTGTAGCCGGACTGCTTGGTGGCAAACATGGAGAAGCCGTCATGGTGGCGTGTGGTGAAACAGATGTACTTGGCGCCGGCCTGCTTGAATGCCGACACCCAAGCCTTGGCATCGAACAGCGACGGATAGAACCCATGGGCAGCCCGGGCATACTCATGCCGGTTGATACTGGCATTATGCATATACCACTCTCCCTGGCCAAACATGCTGTAGATGCCCCAATGCAGGAAAATGCCGAAACGGCGTTCGGAGAAGGCGGCACGTGCCTTGATATTTTCCTCAGACGGCCGATAGCTGCCACCCGCCCCGGCATCGGGGGTGGGCGGAACTGGACACGACGCACGCAGCGATGTGGCAGCAGCCACGAGAAGCACGGCGAGGATGAGATTTCGATGTAGTGACATATTTGCTTTCATAATAAAGGTGGGGGCGTTTGACTGCACGCTCAACAAGGCAACTTACACAAGCCGCCCGACACACAAAGATACATAAAAAGTACGGACAATCCGATGCCAAACTTACACTTTCCCGTTCTTTCCCTGCTATTTCACCATGCGCCCAGCCAGCACTGGCCCACAGGGCAAGCAAAAAGTCCCCGTGGGATAGCACATATCACCCGGGGAAGCACCCTTAGACACTTGGCAAGGCGGCCCAAGACAAAATTAAGACAGACTCCGACGATGGCTTTTCGCATTTCCTGTTTTCGCCAGCAGGCTTTTCGTCAACAAAGTGATTCCCGGGAGGCGCAGTCCCTTTCTTGTCAAGAGGACAATGGCACTCAACGCTCGTCGCATGCCACCTGTGCCACATCACAAGTATGAGTCCCTTTCTTGCCATGAGGACAATGGCACAAGGTGGATTTGGCCGCTCTCGAAGACACCTCGGAAGTACGAGTCCCTATCTAGCCGTGAGGACATTGGTACTCAGCGTGACAGTCCTGGTCACAATGGCAAGACAGCCCTTTTTGCCAGGTGCGGCCATTCTGTTCGGCGGGTGAGCCTTCACTTAGGTGAGACGGACATTGCAGCATGACAGGGCACCCCACGCATCTCCCACCCAAGACCCAAGAGCCCCCTGGAGACATTTCGCTCCAGGGGGCTCCATCATATCGTCATGTCCTGTCCGCCGGGAAAGGCGGGAGACACTCTGCATTCACTTACTCTGTGGGGAAAGGCAGATACCAATGCTTGGGAGACTGACTCAGATAGTTGTACAGCCCCATGTCCATGGTTCCCCCACGCTTGGCAACACGCTTGGCCAGATAGGTGGGGTCGTTGCGGCGAAGAGACACACGGGCAAGGTCGGAGAAGCGGCTGCCCTCGAAGGCAAGTTCCAGACCACCCTCATCCACAATGAGATCCTCGACGGCCTCTATCACATAGTTTTTGATGGTCTCGTCATCACCATAGATATCCTCCTTGGTGACAGTGATGCCATGGTTCTCCTTGATCTTCTTGGCCACTTGGTCAACATAGTTATATACGCTCTCCTTGCCACTCTGGGCACGCTCGTCATAGCGGACACGACCGCAGCCGCGCTGGTGGATACCTGTCGTAAGATAGAACTCCGAGAGGCTGGCCTTGGGATAACTGGTCGCGCTCGACTGGTTGCTGAACATGGAAGGCTTGTATATGACCGCGTAAGTAGAAGTCGTGGACTCCATATAGTAGGTATCGAAGTTCAGGAAAGACACCGTCTTGCTCGCCTCCAACTCACGGCGATCCAGATAGTAGCAGGCCTTGTCGTAATAAGCGGCATAGTTCTTACGCGAAACCACGAATGAGTCCACCACACCACAACTTGCGACATCGGCCGAGTCAATGCCCAGATCCTCATAGGTCTTGAGCACCATCTCCTTCAAGTCCTCGGCAGGCAAGTATTTGTCACCACCTTCCTGGGCGGGAATCGTGTCCGCTACCATCCCCTTTAGTGTGTCATTGGTGTTTATCCAGCGATATTCAACCTTGGTGGGTTCATAGTCTTCCTCCTCAGGATACCAATAATCGTTGGCACACAGCCCATTCTTCAAGATGGCAAACGCATAACTGGGGTAACCTGCACGGTTGAGTGCCTCGGCGAAATGCAGCCACACCTGTGAGCGGCGATAGACAACGGGATATACCGAGGAGAACGACCTGCCTGGATTCTGCTTGCTTACAAACGTGCCATACACACGGTCCTCACCCACGAAACCTGTGTACTGCTGTCCATTGGAGTCCATAATCCATGAGCGGCGGGCATCGCCTGCACCCGGCATCACCTCGAGCGTTTGGAACGGATTGTTCTCATCACCAATATAAATCTCATACTGCTGTGAGTCGCACAAGGCAATATAGCCCTGGCTTGCCACAAGTTGGCGCTCGAAGTTAAGTCTCAGGTCAACCCGGGACGTCTCATCGTCACCAGCGCCACTGGTTGAGGTCTGAGGCTCAAAGCCGAAAAGGCGAGAGATATCCGTGTTCACATTACCGTCCAACTTGCCCTTGTTGCTGGGGATACAGGTAATGGATTCGTAGAACCTGCTATTCTTCCCCTTTTCCGCAAAGGGCACACCTGAATAGTCATACGTAGGATAGTCGAGACGCTCGTTCACATTGGCCGTGCTGTAGAAAGAGAGTGAAAGCGGGCCGCCATCAGTATAATTCAGATAGTTGTAATAGTGGCGGGCAGCCTGCTCACAGGACTCCTTGTCACCCTTCATCAGATAAAGGTCACCCAGCACCAGGCTCACGGGGAACATCAACTTGGAACTGTGACAAACATAGTTCCCACTGGACTCGTTGGTATCGCCATAACTGTTGTAGAACGGGAAGCCATAGCGGCGCTCCACATACTCCATGGACACGAGGTCACTGCCCAAAAGGTCGACCAAGTTCCCGGCATTTGCCATCTGGCGGTTGGGGTTATTGGCCATCTTGTTGATGGCGTCGGTAGTGAGCAGGGGCTCGGTGTAGAAAGGAACCTCACCATACGCGTAAACCAACTGCATATACACCCACGCCCGGATTGCCTGCACCTGGGAGTACTCACGGATCATGTACTTGCGGTCAGTACCCGTCGTGCGGAAGGTGTCGCACATGGCAATATATGCATTGCAACTGTTGATTACATGATAGTAATCACTGATGCGCAAATATTTGCATGCACCATCCTGGTACTTGTCTTCATAACCATTCTGGCCGAAGTTCAGAATGGCGGCTATGGTGTCACTCACATTGTCTGTCCCGTCCACCAAATCGGCACGGCACTCGTTGAGTATCACATAGCGCTCGGCAATATTCTGCAGAGACTTCACAATGCCCCAGTAAGAGTACAGCGTGTCCTGCGCCACCTTGTAGGAGTGACGCTCACTATCGGGTGTGAGCATGTCCTCGCATGAGGTTGTGAGCATGCCCAGGGTCATGCAGAAGACAAGCAGGCTTATAATAGATTTACTTTTCATATCTTATATCCTTTGACTCTATGATTACAAGTTGATTGAAACACCTACGTTGAAACTGCGCCCGCTGGGAATCAATCCTGTGTCGATACCCTGATAAAGCACACTGTTGCGGCAACTCATCTCGGGATCAGTGCCCAGATACTTGGTCACCGTGAAGACGTTGTTGGCCTCGCCCCATACTTTCAGACCCAGGAGCCAACTGTTGCTGTAGGGAATCTTGTAGGTCAGGCGCACATTCTTCAACTTCAGATAACTGCCGTCCTCTATCCAGCGGTCAGACATGCGCTCGTTGTTGCGCCAGTCATCGCTGTAGGTGTAGCATGCCTTGGGCATGTCGGTAGCCTGTCCTTCGTAAGTCCAGCGGCGCATGGCTGCGGTGGTCTGGTTGTAGGTCGTGTTCAGTCCCTCGAGCTCTGAACGCTGGTAGTTGTAGATGTCGTTGCCTACGCTGTACTTGAAGTTTGCATCCAGGCGCAGGTTCTTCCATGTGAGACTGGTGAAGATGTTGCCATAGATGTCGGGGTTGGGGTTGCCAATCACCACGCGGTCAGCGTCGTCAATCACGCCATCCCCGTTCTGGTCAACGAACTTCACGTCACCAGCCTGGAAGTTGTAGTACCTCTTGCCTTCTTCGGCCAGTCCGGTGGGATACTTCAGATAGCCCTGTGCGCCAGCGGTGCTGGCCTCCTGATCACTCTTCAGAATACCATCTGTCTGCCAACCGTAGAAGCTGCCTACTGCATAACCCACTGCTGTAAGCACGTTGTCCTCGCCATAAACGCTGCTGGTGTAGCCATGAATTACTTGCTTGTGACCACCGTTCACATCACTCAGGGTGATGGTGTTGGACTTTCCAGTGGGCAGTTTGGTTATCTTGTTGTTGTAGTGCCCCAAGGTGGCTCCCACCTCCCACTTCCAGTCCTTCTTGTTGACAAGGGCTGCGTTCACACTCACTTCCACGCCCTTGTTCTTCAACTGGCCGTCATTGGTCCAGTACTTGTTGGACATGCCCGAAATGTAGGGAAGGTCACGCAGGGTGAGCAAGTTGTCGGTCTTGTGCCAGAAGAGGTCTATGCCCGCCTGCAGGCGGTTGTTGAGGAAACTGCCTTGTAGGGCCACGTTGTACTTTGTGGTGGTCTCCCACTGGATGGTGCTGTTCTCAATGTTCTTCAAGTACAGGCCCACTGTGTTGTGGGTCACTTTTACGCTCTCCCAATAAGTGCGCGCCGCATAGTAGTCGAGGTCGTCGTTACCACTCTGGTCAACACCGGCGGTCAACTTCAGGTAGTTGATTCCCTTGCGGGTCTTGAACCATGGCTCATTGGTAATCACCCAGCCCAACTGCAGCGAGGGGAACACGCCCCAACTTACACCACCCAACTGGAAACCATCCTTGGTGTCGTCGCCAAAACGGCTGCCCGCCGTGGAACTCACGGTGAAGTCGGCAAAATAGCGATTCTTGAAGTTGTAGTTGGCATCCAAGTAATAGGTCATGTCTATCCAGTTGTCGTTGGTTCCGCCATAGTTGATGTACATCATGTTCTTGGACATGATGGGCAGTTTGTCATTCTCGTTGCAGTATCCCTGCATGTAGTTGTAACTGTAGGAATAATTGTTGTAACGCCAACCGCCATATACATTCACATGATGAGCTCCATAGGTGTTCTCCCAGTTCAGGCGAAGGTCGTTCTGCAGGGTGGTAGCCTTGGAGAAGAATGTCTTCTGCACGCTGGTCACATTGCCCAAGTCTTGCAGGTAGTACTGCGTGGTGCCGCTCACTGGCAGGAAGTACCTCTCGTTTCCACGGTTCATGTTGAAGTTGAAACGGTCGCTGATAGAGAAGGTCTTCGTAACCTGGTAGGTGGGCTTCACGTTCAGGCTAATCTGTGTGTTCTGGGCATAGTTCTTGGTGTTTCCCTTACCATTCTTCAGTATCCAGTAGGGATTACGCAGTGCCTCGTTCATCACATCGGTGCCTGTATTGATGTAGTTGGAGAAATTGAAGGGATTCTGCATGAGGGTGCCTCCCTGAGCCCCATACTTTCCTGCGTACTCATGAGAGAGTCTCAGACGGTCTGAGGCATACGCATCGGTAGCGTTCTCATCATAATAATAGGCATATGGACTGATGAAGGGAGCCTGGATGAGACCAAGCACATTGGTGGAACCGATGTTCTGCATGCTGTAATCCTCGCTCCAGCCATTGTCCAGGATATGGTAACTGCTCTGACTGTAGGCAATGTCCAGTTCGGTGCTCAGTTTGGAGAACACCTTGATGTCGGTGTTGAACCTCAGGTTCAGACGATTCATGTCGGAGCCCTCGCCAGTGCTCTCGCTCTTGACATAACCCAGGGAGAGGGCATACATGCCAATCTCATCACCGCCCTCAACGCCAATCTTGTAGTTCTGGGTCATGGCATTCCGGTACATGTCCTTCTGCCAGTCGGTGTTGTTGCTGAACACCTTGCGGTAGTAGTTGCTGGGGCTTTTGTCGAGGAAGGTGTAAGAGCGCAGCGAACTGGAAGTGTTGTTCTTCACCGTGCTCACCAGGTCACTCAAGTAGGCCGAGTACTGGTCGCCACCCAGGACATCAAGTTTCTTTGGGGTGAGTTCTACCCCACCATACACACGCACGTTAATCTTGGTAGCCATGCTCTTGCCACGCTTGGTGGTAATGACAATGGCTCCGTTGGCTCCTTTGGCACCATACAGGGTCGAGGCGTTCTTGATTACCTGGACACTCTCGATGTTCTCAGGGTCAAGTCCAAGAAGGATGTTGTTGTAGAAACCCTCGTGCATGGTAGTGCGGTCATACTGGGCATCGATGATATTCCCGTCAACAATGATGATGGGCTGGCTGTTCGCGTTCAACGAATTGACGCCACGGATGGACATATATGACCCTATGCCGGGAAGTCCATTGCGTTTCGTGATATGGATATCACCCGCCAGGCGTCGTTCTATGTCATCATCGATACTCACACCACTGGTCTCGTTCAAAACGGTCTTGCGCTGAGAGGTAATAGAAGTCTCCCCAGTATAATAACTGTTGAACTGGGTTGTAATCAGCGAGGCATCAGCCTGTCCGTCCTTGACAGCCACCTGCAGGGGGTTATAACCCTCGGCATATACATACAAGGCATCAGAGAAAGTGGGGATTTCCAACTTGTAGGTTCCATCCTCTTCCGTAAGGGCCGAGTAAGCCTCAAGCCCCAATGCTTGCACACGCACGCCGCCCATTGGCTCACCTGTGGCGTTGTCGGTGACCTTGCCCGTCACGCTCTTGGTCGGGTACTGCTTCCCTTTCTTTGCTTTGGCGATACGACGCACAGCCACCGTGTCACCGCCCTCTGCCTGAGCGTACATGCGTGTAAAACTCAAGCCGGAAAGCATCAACACGCACAGACCTGCGCCCAAGGCCCTGTGCACTAATGTATGATTGAATTTATTTTTCATATTCTTGTTTTATTCCTTGGGGTCAACAACAATCACGTTACCTGTCTCTTTGCTCTTCAGAATAATCTGGTCAATACAGATGGGCAGGATATAGCCCTTGCGCCTGTCCGACGAGTTGGCCTCGCTCTGGATTATCAGCGTGGGATAACTGTAGCGCATGTTCTTGTAAGAATACGGGAACTCGAAGTCCTCGGCCACCGTGACCGTGTCAACGCGTGTCCCGTCGGTCTTGCTGGTGACCTTCTTGCTCGTTTTGTCTCGTGATCCCCCATCGTTGTAGCGGACACGTGTGGTGAACTTGTTCATGTTCTTCTTCGCCACAGAATCCACATAGAGCGAGTCATAGTACATGGAATCGAGGACACCCGCATCGGCTATCATCTTATAGAAATAGGGAACCACCACTACCTGTATGTCATACTTGCCGCTCATCACCTGCGCGTTCGGCACATAAGCTCCAGAATAGTTTCCATAAAGAGCGACCTCAACCAACGCGCCAGAAGAGGCTCCCGGATTCTCCAACAAATAGAAATTGTTGTTGCTCACCCTGCCGTACTTGGAGGTGATGTCCTTGTAGTTCTCGTTGCTGAAAGACTGCGAAGACGTGCCTGATCCTGCCTTGTAGTATGAAGTGCTGGACGTGTTGTAGAACATGTAGGATCCCATCTCCACCACCACATCGGGCTTGTAGAACTCAACGGGATAATTCCAGGAGTTTGACAGGTAGGCAAGACCATTGCTCATCTTCACAGGATTCCCCTCAAAGAGTGTGCTCTTCTCCCACGTGTCTGTGCTGCGCAGAGTGTCACCGACAGAGTTGAGGTAATAGGCGGCAGACGCGCCCTTGGTGGGCTCGAATGTGTCAAGTTCCCACACGGAAGTGGTCTTGTCGCCATTGGCCTTTCCCATCTTGTGCACATTGAACACAAGAGGAGTGACAATGTCCATGTTGATGCTCATGTCGGCCAGGGAGTCGGGATTGAGCCCGCTGTACACCAGGGTCGTGCCCTGGCTGCCCTTGATCTTGTCCTCATAAGAGGATGAGTACTTGTAGTAGGGCTCCAGTTTCTTGCGCGCGGCTTCCCATCCCTCGTCAGTGGGAACAACCATCACATAGGACGAGTCCTCGCGGTCGATACCCTCCCCGAAACTCTTCTCGTACATCATCCAGTCATCCGCACCTGTGTTTGGGAGATATCGGCTATTGCTGAGCATGCGGTTGGACGTGTAATACACGCTGTCCACATACGTGGGATTGCCATTCTCATCGGGACGTCCCTCTATGCTGGCACCTGCAGAGAAGTATGTGGTGTCCCGGGCTATCACATAATCACGCATGATGGTGGTCGCGTCACCGAACTTCAAATATTCGTATAGGTTGTACTTGAACTCGGCTATGCCCTTCAGGGTGTGCAGTGTGCCATTAATCGCCGGCACGTTCTTCTGGTTGAGAGCCACATTCTGGAATGTGCCCTGGTTCTTGTCAAACACAAGGTTCTTGCCGTTGATGGTCTTCACCGTGTCAATGCCCGCACTTGAGATGTTGTGTCTCCACAGGGCAATGTGGTTGCCGATAAACTGCTGCTGCAGGTTGTAACCATGATTCTCGGCCATGTCAAGCAGTTTCTGGTACTCCTCATCGCTTATCGCACTGTTCTCCGGTGCCCACACGGTGTTCACCTGCCCGCTCTTCAACACATCCGCGTATGTGTAGGTATTCACTGGATGCTTCTCGTCGCGGTAGAACTTGGCGCGCCTGGCAATTTCAGCAAACCTGCTCAAGTCGGGATTGGCTGTGATTTGCTCCCACAGAGTCTTGGTGGCCACGTTTCCGTTGTCGCCTCCCTCATAATGGTCATCCCAGGTGTCGGAGCACCCAGGGACAGCCAGGATGGCTGTGCCCAGGATTATGGTTCCGATGTATTTGTTTAATTTCTTGTTTGCCATAATTATATTGGATTTACACAATATGATACTTCTGTACGACCCCCTTTGGATTACTGGTCATACTTTGACTTGTTCCACACAGGATTCTGAAGCAACTTGCCATCGCTGGCCTTCACATCCATGTAGTAGATGGGGCAATAGAGTCCATAACGGTTCTTGAACCTGTTCTTCAGGGTGGTGTAATAGTTGGAGTACGCGTTCCGCATGAAAGTGTCCACCATCTTTATCATACCCTTTTGGCCATTGCCCACATGTCGCTCCTCGGTGCTCTCGCGCTCATCGGCCGCCTCCGATGCAGAGTCGGAGTTGCGCTCAGCATAGCGCACCAGGTCAAACCATCGCTTGCCCTCTCCTATCAGCTCCAGCTGACGCTCGTTCATCACCATACGCACGATATCGGCGTTGTTGGTGGCGTTGCCGTTTGTCTGGCCAGAGTTCAAGTCGGTTGACACAGGCTTTGACTCATTATAGTTGCAGAAAGAACGGCGATGAATGGCATTCACGATGTTCTTGGCCATGGTGTTGTTGGCGCCCCCGCCTATGCAGGCCAGTGCCTCAGCCTTGATGAGCATCACGTCTGTCATGCGATACAGGATCCAGTTGTTCCACTTGTAGCTGGTAATCGTCACATTCTTGATCTCACGGTTTGTCTGCTGGCCAGTCCAGTTCACCTGTGGCCTCTGCCATTTGATACAGTAATACCCGCTCAGAGCGGAACTGTTGGAACTGCTTCCTGTCGCAATCTGGTTCTGCACGCCCACCCACATGCGTGAGTCGTATTTGGCGTTTCCCCAACCTCCGTAACACTGTCCGAGCGCATCGGTACTTACCTCAAGGTGAGACCCGTTGGTGTACCCGTACAAGTGCTGGGCAACTCCATTCTCCTGCTCACCACTTGAGAACTGGAGCTCGAAGATGCTTTCGATGCTGTTGCCGTTCTGGAATATCTCAGTCTGTGCCTCAAGGCTTGGGGACGTTGACTGATAGGCTCCCGTGAAGTCATTCTCTATCATATCACAGTTGGTCAGGCCATAGTCCTCGGTCTCGACAATGCTGGGATTGTAACTGCTCGACAGCCTGTCGGCATTCTGCTTTGCAAGTGCCTCGAGCGAGAGGTCGGCATAGTCGGCAGCCAACTGGTAGTCACCCTGCACAGAATGCGCCACATAGCCTGTGTCCACCTTCACCGTGTCCTCCAGGATACCTCGCCCCTGATGAAGGGACGCTCTCCAAAGGTACATGTCGGCCAGCATAGCGAATATCGCTGTGTTGGTTATCAGTCCCTTCGAGTCACGGTCACTGGTAAATCGGTTGCGTGCCTGTCCCTTCACACTCTCACAGTCGAGAATGATGGAGTCGAGCACCACCAGCTGGTTTGTCTGCCCGAAAGCGGTCACCTCGCGGTCTGTGTTGACGACCTTGGTCGTGTAAGGCACGTCCTTGAAGGCGCGGATCAGATAGAAATAGTTCAGAGCCCTCAAAGCTTTCATCTCGGCACGCATCTGATACCACTCGGTGGTGGTGAACTGAGCGTCTTTGGCGAGAACCTCATCACCGTGAGAAAGCACCTTGTTGCAGAGGTTTATGGTCTTATACACACTTTCCCAGTCAAACTCAGTCATGCTTGAGTCGGGCATGCCCTTCATAATCTCATTGTAGGTGTCGTAAGAACCCATATCCGAGGTGCGTGTCCTGTTCAGGTTGTAGCTGTCAGAGCGAAGGTCTCCCCACACGGCCAACTTCCGTACTGTGCCTGCCATCTGATGATACGCACCGTAGCGGACACCCTCCAGGTCGTTCTTGTCCTCCCAGAATTCCTCCTCCACTACCTTGTCTTGAGGATAAACGGTAAGCCAATCCTCACAGGATGAGGCGGTGAAAGCAAGCACCCCGAGCAGGCAGGAAGACATTGATATATAAATCTTTCTTTTCATGTCAACTTAATTTTAGAAACTGATGTTTGCACTGCATGTGAATGACTTGGTACGCGGCGTACGGCTGTTGTCCGTACATACGGAGAAGCCCTGGGGTGACACATCGGGGTCAACACCCGTATACTTTGACCAGCACCAGACATTGTTGGCAGAAGCGGACAGGGTCAACTGGCGGATGCCATACTTCTTGAGTTTCTTGGCGTCAAACTCATACCTCAACTGCACATACTGCAGGCGCAGGTAGTTACCGTTCTCCACATACCTGTCACTGGGCAGGGAGTTGTAACTCTGGTATCCGTTGACATTGGTCAGCGCGCGAGGAATGACGGTCTCGTCACCATTCTTGCGCCAGCGCCATGTGGTAGCATAACTCTGGTTTGTGTTGGAGAGCATACTCTCGTAATTGGCACGTGCCAGGTTGATAATCTTGTTTCCCATGCGGAAGTTGAAGCCCGTGTTCAGTGAGAACCTTCCATAGAACAGGGTGAATCCGAAGCCACCGTTGCACTTTGGGTTGGAGTTGCCCAGGTACACCATGTCGTAGCGGTCAATCTGCCCGTCATGGTTCACATCCTCGTAGATGGCGTCACCACCCTGGAACTGCTTGCGGTTGCTCTCGTTGTAGCAGTAGTACATGGGCAAGGGAATACCCTTGGAATCGGTAAGCATGTTGCCATCTGCATCATATGCTATAGGACAGGTGAAGTTCTCGCCGCGACGCTGTGCGGCAGCGGCCGTGTTGATGGGGTTGCCCTGGGCATCCCTGCCGGAGTTGTCCACCTCGGCATATCCGTAGGAACTGATGGATGCCGTGGTGTAACCATTATGGTCATAGTCGTAACGGTAAACACCCTTGTAGCGTAGCCCGTAGATGGAGCCCAAGGCGTTGCCAATCTGCACGCGGTTGTTGTACGAGAGGTTGCTGGGCTGGTAAGTCTCGGAGCCGTTCAGTGCCTCCAGGATCAGCGGATCCATCTCCTCGACCTTGTTGAAGTTCTGGGCGATGTTTCCGCGTACCTTCATGGAGAACTTGCCTACCCTGGCGAACTTGCCCGTGGAGAAATTCAACTCCCAACCCTTGTTGCGCAGCACGCCCACATTGGCCTTGGAGAGGCTGCTGAAGCCATTGGCGCTTGGTATGCGCAGGTTGTTCATCAGCAGGTCGGTGGTCTTCTTGTTGTAAACCTCCAACTCGAAGTTCAGCAAGTCGTCAAGCAGTCCCACGTTGAAACCCAAGTTCCACTGCTTGGTCTTCTCCCACTTCAGCTCTGTCAGCGAAAGGTTCTCTGGCTTGATGACCTGATGGCCTGCGTAATATCCCGCCGACGAGTACTTGTTGTACTGGTCGGAGCCGCTGCCGCCCGTGTTTCCTGTCATACCCCATGTGGGTCTGAAGGCCAGCATGCTCAGCCACTTCTTGCTCCACTGCATGAAGCCCTCGTCGTTGATGTTCCATCGCGCGCCCACAGAGGGGAATGTGCCATACTTGTGGCCAGAGCCGAAACTGGTGCTTCCGTCTGTACGCAAGGTCGCGTCGAAATTGTACTTGCCCTTGTAGGCATAGTGTATCTGCTCGTAGAAGCTGTGGCTTCTCCACTCGCTGGTGCTCGAGCTTGCGCTCTGGAGCAGAGCCACCACGGTGGGGTCGGTGATGCCGTCGGGCACGTTCCACAGTCCCAAATCCTGGCGGCTGCTGCTGCCCGTGGCCATCTCGAAACGCACCAGTGCGCTCAGGCTGTGGTCCCTGTTCTTGAAGGCCGAGTAGTACCGCAAGTCGTGACGCGTGGTGAACTCAAGTGACTTGTATTCCCCGTTGCTCACGTTGTTGCGCTCGTTGGATGTCAGTTTGGCGGCATTGTCACCTCCCCACACCCAGTCCATGGACTTCAACTCACTGGGACAATACTGGTCGTCGCTGGTGTTGTAGATATTGAGCTGCACATCGCCCACATAGTTCAGGCGGTGCCTGTCGTCTTCCTTTCCCAGCAACTTGTACTCGACGCTGAACTGAGGGGTCAAGTTGTACTGCTTCTGCTTCCACCATGCCTTCATGGCGCGCGCCACGGGGTTTCCGTTGACAAACTGGTCACGCAGCTCATAGGAGGTACGGTATCCGTTCTGCGGCAAAGCAGTGGTGGCATCCGTGCTGTATGTGGCGGCCAGGGGCAGCATGTTGAAGTAGTTTCCTGTCACATTGCCGTTCACGTCATACTCATAAATGCTCATGTTTGGCATGGCGTTGTAGGCGCGGGCCAGGATGTCGTTCCCGTAGTTCTTGTGGTTGGTGGTGAATGTCAGGTTGATGTTGCTGCTGAACTTGATGCGGTCGCTCACATAGTAGTCCAAAGCCGACGTGGTGCTGAACCGGTCGAGCTTCTGTCCGATTATGGAACCCTTGCTCTTGTCGTAACCCGCACTGATGCGGAAGGTGGCCTTGTCACCACCGCCCGACAGATACACATAATACTTGTGCTGCTTTCCGAACTGTGTCACCGCGTCCACCCAGTCGGTGTTGTGGCTGTAATGGTTGTAGATGAACGGATATTCCTTGTTGTAGTCCAACTCGGTGATGCTTGTGGGCACCTGGTTTGGATTGTAGTAAGCCTCCTTCAGCATCATGGTGTATCCGTCACCGTTCAGCATCTTGTAGCCATCGGGCTGCCATGTGCCGTCAAACTTGTAGCTGAATGACACGCGGGTGGGTCCCTTGTGGCCGCGTCGCAGCTTGATCTCAATCACGCCATTCGAGCCGCGCATACCCCACTTGGCCGCAGAGGCCGCGTCCTTCAGGATGGTGATGCTCTCGATGTCCTCGGGGTTCACGTTCAGCAGTGTAGAGAACTGCTCCTCGTTGTCCATGGTCTCGAAATTGACGTTCTGCGCGTCATCGGGCAACTCGAAGATATGGTCGTTCACCACTATCAGGGGCTGCGCGTTTCCGTTGATGGTAGTGGTACCACGCAGGCGCATGGTTGTTCCCGATCCCAGGTTGCCGGAGTTGGGCACGATGTCCAGTCCCGCAATCTGTCCCTGCAGAGCCTGGTCAACAGACTCAAAGGAAAGTCCCTCCACATCGTCCATGCTGAACTTCTGAACCACACCCGCATACTCGCGTGCGGGGATCTCAAGACCTGTGGTGGGCGCGTTCTTCTTGCCCTTGACCACAACTTCCTTGATGGTCTTCACATTGTCCTGCAGTGTGACCTTGAAGACACTCCTGCTGCCAATCTTCTGTGAGAAACTCTTGTATCCCATGAATGAGATGACCAGGGTGTTCCCGGGATCCTTGATATTCATGGTGAAGTTACCGTTCATGTCCGTCACAGTCTGGCTGACAATACGGTTGTTCCTGTCCTTCTCCACGACGTTGGCACCCATGATGACATCTATCTCATCCGATACGGTACCGGAAATACGCCGTTGCTGTGCGCTTGCGGGCAAGGCCATCATGGCTATCACCCAAAGCAATATAAGCTTGATAAGTTTGTTCATAGTGAAAGTGTATTACTTGATAGTACCGTATCTCTTAAGATATTTCTTGGCGGCGGACGATGTTGCCCATGTGGAGTCGTACCTGCCGTTGACCAGTTCGGTGTGGTTGAGCACGCCGTTTATCTGGTGTATCACGGCTGCGCTGGAAGCGTCCAGGCTGATTCCCGTCATCACCACGCCCACAGGACGCTTTGAGCAAGACATGTCTCGGGCGAGCACGTTCTTCTCGCCCACCGTCTCCATCTTGTTGTTGGGAGACACCTTGTGTGTCTGGTCATCGCACACGCGAAGCACGGTCTCATCACCCTGCTTGACGCGGTCCACATGTATCTTGCAGAACAGCCCCAGCTCGCTGTCGTAACTTGATGTCACCATCTCGTTGTCGCTCAGCGCGGACTTGTCGGCGAACACCGAGTTGTCAGCGAAGTGGTAACGGATGAAGTTGGTCAGGTAGGTAATCTTGGCCTGTATGCGCAGGCTGTCCTCTGTGGTCTCCAGAGAGTCTGTGTATTCATATACAATGGAGTCCGGACGCGAGTCGGTACTCTGTACCGGTTCTCCTGTCTCCGGGTCCCTCTCCACTTTCCTGTGGCTGTTGAAGTCCTCTTCTATCTCCTCCCATGTGGGCAGGCCTGCGGCGATGGCAGCGCGGACGGCCTCGTTGGTGGGGACGAATATCGTGTAGCGGTAGTTGTTGAAGAACTGCACGTTGTAGTCGGGGCCGTTGTCATTGACAAACACATGGTACTTCTTCAGCGCAGACTTCTGCTCTGAACTGCTCCAACGCTCGTCCACCAGGCCGCACCCCATAATGACCCTGTCATATGCGTCAGCCTGGCAAAGGTAGTAGAACTCGGAGTAGGGGTTGTTGGCCCAAGCCTCCTCGTCCCACCTGTTCTGGTCATCGTCATTCGTCAGGATGCTGTACACACTGCGGTAGGTGGGCACCAGGGGCGCGTCCATCACATAGGTCTGCCCGTTCTTCAGCCCCTCGAAGGGCTTGGTCACGTTGCACGTGGTCACGCCCCTGGCGTCTGATTCGACATTCTGCCGCATGTTCTCCAGTTGGAATCCGCCCAGAGCCTGTACCACATGGCCGTTCTCGTCACGCACCACCTTGATGGCATTTCCGTTCTTGGAGAGGAAGTACTCGTCCTCGCCGTTGATGGGATTGGTGCCGTCATGCACGATGGTATGGCTCTCCAGTATATCCTTCAGACGGTTGGTTATCTCGTTCTGTGCCACAGTACCACCCTGGCCCGTGATGGCACGCCCTACGGTTCCCACTGGATTGTCGGCGGTATAGTTGTAGAGGCCATAGTAGTTATAGTTGCGTGCCTCGACGGGGAACGTCTTGTTCTTGTATGACAGCTGCATCACACGGGGCGTGCGGCTCTTCATGCTGGTGGGGTCGTAGTAGTTGAGGAGCGCCGAGTCAGAGGGCAGGAAGAAGGTGAACTCGCTCTGCATGGCCTTCAGGTAGGCATAGTAGTTCAGTCCCATGTACTGCTGGTCATAGACGGCCCATTTGATGATGTTGTTCGTCTTGCTGATGTAAGCGGGCGACGTCACCGAGGTGTAGTCGGCAGGGCCGTAAATGTCACTCATAATATATACGGCTCCATTGCTGGCAAGCAGGCAGGTGTCAATCTTCTCGACATCCTCGGCATAGAACAGCTGTTCCTGCGCGTCGTCGCGAAGCTTGGTCATCTTGCTGGGAACACTTCCCACGAAAGAGCGTATCATGATGATGTTGATGAGGCTCTGCAGGGTGCCCAGGGGGATGTTGTCGATGTTCTTGTAGAGGTCATCCACCGTCTCGTACACCATGTTGGGGTCACCGTAGGTCTCAATCAGCTGGAGACCACCGCCCTGGGTGAAGTACTTCCACAATGCCTCGTCGCTGGGGATGAACATGGAAGCCATGTCCTTCTCCACGCGCACCTCGTCGTAGAGCCCATTCCATGCGGGGTCAAACTTCAGGCTGGGGACGATGTCCTTGCTGGTATTGTCCTTGTAAGGCATGTATGAGTCCATGGTGCCCATGGGGCCTGGTTCATACGCCCACTTATTGTGCCCGTAGCCGTTGTCGGACACATACCTCTTGACGAAGATAGAGTCCGTGAACTCCTGGTGCAGGTCGTGGTATGCCTCGGAGAGGCTTTTGCTGTAGAATGGGGCACTGTACCGGTCGAGCATGTGGCTGAAGATGTTGGTCTTGCCATTGGTGCGGATCACCTCGGCCATGCTCGCCAGGGGGCAGAGGGGAGCGTCGGTCACGTTGACGTAGCCGTTCTCGCACACAGCGTCCTTCTCCACCAGCTTGGAGCCATAGATGTGCACATCGCTCGTCACACGCTCCTGGCCCATGAAAATGGCGAAATCATTGTCGGTCACGGTGTTCTTTGTCAAATGCTCGCTGGTGAAGTGCAGCATCATGGAGGGGGTGTTGTCGGTCACCATGTACAGCCCCTTGCCTCCGTTCTCGTCACGGAAGCGCCACCAGTAGTCCTTGTCCACCGGGCTGTAGCTCACCGGCAGCTGGCTTGAGGGCACATAGGTCACAGTGTCGGTGACCTCCACATCCGTGTATCTGCGCATGTATTCGCCACGTACCGGTGAATTCCCGCCCGAGGCCTCACTGCTGGCCAGGTTTTCCATCACGATGGCGTTGTTGAGCATGCTTGTGTGTATGAGCAACTTCTTCTGAGCCTGGCTCAGGTTGTCATAACTTGTGGCATTGTGCCATGGGTTTGCCTCTGGCAGCGTGGCGTTGTGCTTGAAGAACTTGTCCCAGGCCTCGTCATCGGCCACAAACACGGTCTTGGAGCCAGTCCTGCTCAACACCTCGGACAGTGGACGCGCATTGGCCGGATTCACATCCTTGTCGGAAAGCAGCCTCAGGTACGTCTTGAAATTACCGCGCTGTTGCAGACTCTCGTAGATGCTGGAGTTGAGCCAACTGGGCTTTTCATCGTCCAGCGTGAACTCATCCTTACAAGCATACATCAGGCCGCACGCCGCCAGCAGGCACACCAGTTGTGATGAACGCCTGCCCCATTTGCTTAAACGGTTTGTCATACGCATTTTTTAGTGTTATTATTTAGTTTGTCATTTTGTTCGTTCCATCCGTTCCCGCAAGACTTTCCGCCCGATTGCCTCGTTTCGGGCTTCCATCCTCACGTCAGGAGACACTTAACATAGCAAATTTACATCATTTCTCAGGGAATACCTAAGCATGCAAAAAGGGAATAGCGGGCATTTAACTAAATTTAACGAACAAAAGTTAAATATTGCATAATTTGTAGCGTCTGTGCAACATTGAGTGCTAAGAAATGTTGTCTCTGGAGCCATTTTCGAGCCGCCGGGCCAGTTCCCAGTAGAGCAAGGCCTTCTCCTCATCGCCCATGCGCGAATAGGCGTCGCCAAGGAGTTTGTAGGGCTTGGGATTTTTGTCGTTGAGGCTTGTGGCGCGGGTAAGGTCGGCCACGGCCTCCTGCCACAGTTGCTTCCGCATGAGCACGCGCCCACGGTTGTAGATTGCCTTGAACGAGCCCGGCGCCAGAGCCACGGCCCTGTTGAGGTCGTGCAATGCCTGTTCCAGCTGTCCCGAGTCGGCATGCGTCACACCCCTCCGCACCCATGCGATGAGCAACCTGGGGCTCAGGTCTATGGCCTTGGAGTAATTGGCCAGCGCCGCCCTTATGTTCCGGGCCTCGGTCACGCACTCGTCCCCCATGGCCACATACTCCCGTGCCAACCTCTCGAGTTTCTCGTTCTGACTCTCGAGTTGCCGGTGCATCTCGTCCCTTTCGTCCCTCAGTCTCCTGAAAACCCCGAGTTTCCGACGGATGAGGCGCTTTATCTGAGGCCGCTCGATGTCATAGCGCGTGTGTATGGCCACAAAGAAATGGTCAAGGCACCCCTGGATGTCGCCACGGTCAAACGCCTGGCTGCAGGCCCGGTACTCGCTGTCGGCCTTTGCGAAGCGCAGGGCGTGCTCCAGGGCCTCGCGGTTGTTGAACTGCCTGGCAAAGTCCACGATTTCGGGGCGCACGAATATGTCGGAGCGCGTGAGCCTCTTCCTGAGCGTAAGTCCCTCCAGGCTGGTGCACCGGCTCAGGGCCACATAAGCCTGTCCTCCCGCGAAAGTCCCTCCCGTGAGATCGACCGTCACATGCCGGAAGGTCAGCCCCTGGCTCTTGTGGATGGTGATGGCCCAGGCCAGGCGAAGCGGAAACTGGGTAAAGGTGCCTATCACCTCCTCCTCGATTTTGTGCTCCTCCTCGTTGAGCGTGTAGCGCGTGTTGCTCCACATCTCGGGGGTGACTGTCACAGGCAGGCCGGTCTCGGTGAGCACGTCCAGCGAGGTGTGCTCCCCGTCGATGCCCGTGACACGGCCCAGGGTGCCGTTGACCCAGCGCTTCCCGGAGTCGTTCTTCACGAAGATGACTTGCGCACCCACCTTCAACTCAAGGTGAAGCAGCGTGGGAAGCGAGGATTCGGGGAACTCCCCCCATATCTTTCCGTCAAAGACGACAGGCTTGTCGGGCAACCGGTCCAGCTGGTTCTGGTTGGTGTGATCCACATTGTCGCGCCGTGTGGCAAGTACTATATTGTATGCCTGTAACCCGTCAGCCCCCTCCTCCGCGCACGCCTCCCCAGAGAAGCGCGTGTTGAGCAACTGCAGTTCCAGGTCGCCCACACAGTTCTGCCGTATATGGTCGAGTGCCGTGACAAACGCCCGGTCGGTCTGCCTGTACACCTTCTGCAACTCTATGCTCACCAGGCTCATCTGCCGGAACACCCTTGCCGAGAAGAAAAAGGGGTTGGGATAATACCGTGACAGGATTTCCCGCTCATCAGACTTCACCACAGGCTCGAGCTGGAACACGTCGCCCACAAAGAGCATCTGCTTGCCTCCGAAAGGCTCCCGCATATTGTGGCAATAGACACGCAGCACGCGGTCGACGAAGTCGATGACATCAGCCCTCACCATGGATATCTCGTCGATGATGATGAGCTCGACACGCTCCAATAATTTTATATGACTTTTATTGTACTTCAGGAAGTCGCGTATCCTGCGCGGGGAGAACCTGGAGTCATCAGGGACGAGGGGATGGAACGGGAGTTTGAAGAAACTGTGCAACGTGCTGCCTCCCACATTAATTGCGGCTATTCCCGTGGGAGCGAGCACCACATGGCTTTTCTTCACGTTCTCACACACGTACCTTAGGAACGTGCTCTTTCCCGTCCCCGCCTTCCCGGTCAAAAATATTGACTGGTGCGTGAATCGTATCAGAGAGAGCGCGTTCTGGAACTCCTCGCCCGACGTGTCTATGTCGTGCTCCCTCATTCGATGTTTTCCTCGGGCACGGGCAACTCGTCGTCGTCACCGTCGGGCAGGGACTCAAGGGGCTCCTCTTCGCTTTCCTGTTCATCGTCCACGCCCAGCGTGTCACTTTCGATGCTGTCATTGGGCTGCGCGTAATAGCCGCTGCAAGTCCACAGGCTTGCATCGAGGTCGCGTGGGGGCGCGAACTTCACACGGTACTTGCCGAAATGGCTGTCCTGCAGCACATCCTGGATGAAGTAGCCGAAGATGGGAAGAGCCGTACGGCTTCCCTGTCCCAAGGCTCCCGTGCGGAAGTGTATGCTGCGGTACTCACCACCCACCCAGGCTCCGCCCACCAGTTTGGGCGTCACTCCCACGAACCACGCGTCGGAGTGGTTGTTGCTGGTTCCCGTCTTCCCGCCAAACTCTGTGTATTGCAACACAGGATGGATGTAACTCCACAATGCGGCGGTCGTGCCGCCGCGCTCGGTAAGTCCGGCGCGCAGCATGGTCTGCATGAGATAGGCCGAGCGGTAGGGGATGGCTTGCGTCTCGTTCAGTTTTGCCTCGTAGATGACATTGCCGTCGCGGTCCAGTATCTTGGTCACCATGATGGGCATGTTGTACTTGCCGTCATCTATCACGGTGCAGTAACTGTTGACCAGTTCCAGCAGGTTCACGTCACTGCTGCCCAGGCTGAGCGACTTGGTCTCGTGCAGGGGTGAGCGGATGCCCATGGCATGAGCCGTGCGCGCCACGTTGGGGATGCCCACTTCCATACCCACGCGCACAGCCACACTGTTGATACTCTGCGCGAACGCGCTCTTGAGCGGCATCTCGGCACCCGTGAAGTAGCCGTTGGCGTTGTGCGGCGCCCACACCGTGGGCTTGTCGTCCACGGTGTCGGGGTATGAAACATAGGCGTCCAGGCGGCGGTCACACGGGGTGAGCCCCTGGTTCATGGCCTCGGTGTACACAAAGAGCTTGAACGTGGAGCCGGGCTGCCGCATGGCCGTCACCTTGTCGTATTTCCATGGCTTGAAGTCAATGTCGCCCACCCACGCCTTCACATGGCGCGTGTCGGGCTCTATGGCCACGAAGCCACAGTGCATGAAGCGCACCATATAGCGTATGGAGTCCATTGTGCTCATCTCCTTCTCTATGGGCCCGTCATAGCTGAAGAGCTTCACGCTGTGGGGCAAATTGAGGTAGTGGTCCACCGAGTCGGGCTGGTCGGGGAAGCGCTCCTTGAGATACTTGTAATGTGCGGTGCGCTTGGCCAGGTCCTCGATAAAGTGCGGGATTTCCTTGTGCTGCCTGTCCTGCCAGGGAGGTGTGCTGCCCCAGTGGTCATCGAAACGCCGCTGGATGACTCTCATCTGCTTCCGCACCGCATTCTCGGCATATTCCTGCATGTGGCTGTCCAGGGTGGTGTGGATGGTGAGGCCATCGGCATAGAGGTCGAGCCTGTTCTCCGCGTCATATCCAGGTATGAGCCCCTGCGCGCACATCTGGTTGATGTAGTCCACCAGCTCCTCACGGAAGTAAGGCGCGAGCCCGTCATAACTGCTCTCCGTGGTGTGGCTGACGAGCACCGTGGGCAGGGCCTTGATGGAGTCAAGCTGGGCCTGCGTGGCCCTCTTCCCGTTGACGGACATGTGCCCGTGGGCATACACCAGGTCAAGCACCGTGTTGCGGCGTGCCAGGCTGTTGGCGGGGTTGATGCGGGGGTTGTAGCTGCTGGTGGCCTTGAGCAGTCCCACAAGCACCGCCGACTGCTCGTAGGTCAGCCTGTCGGGCGTAGTCCCGAAATAGGTGCGGGCGGCCGTCTTGACACCATAGGAGTTGCTGCCGAAGTCAACCGTGTTGAGGTACATGGTGAGTATCTCCTCCTTGCTGAATATCATTTCCAGCTTGACTGCCACTATCCACTCCTTGGCCTTCATCACCAGCAGTCTCACTCCGGGGATATGCCCCAACAGCCCAGTAGAGTACTGCGTGCGCACGCGGAACAGGTTCTTGGCCAGCTGCTGGGTGATGGTGCTGGCCCCGCGCGCGTGTCCCCTGGCCATGTCCTTGACGGCGGCGAAAAGCCCTGTGAAGTCCACACCGTGATGATGATAGAACCGCTCGTCCTCGGTGTCGATAAGCGTGTGTATGAGCACGGGGGATATCTCACCGTACTCCACGGGCGTGCGGTTCTCGCTGAAATAGCGACCGAGCAGCACGCTGTCGGCACTGTATATCTCGGAGGCCTCGCTCACCACAGGTTTTTCAATGTCGGAAAAACCAGGCGAGTGGCCGAAAAGCCAGAGAAAATTGCAGTCCACCGCTCCCAAGCCTAAAATGAACAGCAGCACGAGAGTACATGGCCACACAAGCAGTTTCCTGTACCAGGGGCCGCCGTACAACCGACCCACAGCACGCCTGAACCTTTGCCATTGGAAGGCTATATTCATACCTTATATCGTATTTCAGGTTTGTTTGCTGTTGCAAAAATAATAAAACTTGCGCTTATGCAGGCATTACCTGGCCATATATTTTCGCTTCCCTGGCCACAAGACAGACCCGACCCTAAAAATGCAGTGCGCCGCGATGGCCAATGCAGTGCGCCGCGATGGCCAATGCAGCGCGCCGCGATGGCCAATGCAGCGCACTGCATTTTCACGAGAAAAGCACAAGATGGGCATCATGGAGACGCGCTTGCCTGGCGGGGGGGGCCGCGCTTCTTGTGCAAGAGCGTCCCCCCGCCCCTCCCCCGCCCCGTGTCATAAAGCGCGGGAAAGACTATCCCCCCAGTCTGCTCAGTCCGATGATGTGCGCGAGGATGGCTTCCATCTCATCGGGATGAAACCAGGTGATGTCCTTGTCGCGCTGGTACCAGGTCATCTGTTTCTTGGCATACACGCGTGTGTTCTTCTTCATGCGCTCCACCGCCATGGGCAATTCCCATTCGCCGGCGAGCACCTTGAACATTTCCTTGTACCCGATAGTGTTGAGCGCGTTGAGGCCACGGAGGGAATAAAGGGAACGCGCCTCGTCAAGAAATCCCCGCTCCATCATCCTGTCCGCACGGGCATTGACGCGCGCAAAGAGCTCGGCCCGCTCACGCCGCAGCCCGACCTTGATGATGTTGAAGGGACGGTCTTTCCTCGCGCGCATGCGAAACGTGCTGTAGGCGCGTCCTGACGTAAGGCAAATCTCAAGCGCATGAATCACCCGTTTGTGATTCATGCGGTCCACCGTGCAGTAATATTGGGGATCCAGCCTTTGCAACTCGGCGAGCAAGGGCTCCAGCCCATCCTGCCCGTAACGCTGGCTCAGGCGGTCACGCACCTGTGCGTCCACCGTGGGGATGTCGTCGATGCCGTGGCACACGGCATCCACATACATCATGCTGCCTCCCGAAAGCACCGCATAACGCTGCGAGCAAGAGAGGCGCCTGATGACCGAGAGGGCATCCTCCTCGTAGCGCGCGGCACTGTAAGGCTGGCCGGGATCAAGCATGCGCACGAAATGGTGCACCACCCCATCCATCTCCTCCTCGTCCGGGGCGGCTGTGCCGATGTCCATCCCCCGGTATATCTGGCGGCTGTCGCAGTTGAGCACATGACAGCCCAGGGCTTTGGCCAGGCGGACAGCGACGCCTGTCTTGCCCACCGCCGTCGACCCCACGAGCACCACCAGGTTCATCTGTTCGAGACGTTCCCTATTCACTTATCCCGAATCCGTCAGGGTCGAGTTCCTCGTCGTCGAAGCCGTCATCACCATAGAAGTTCTCGCCGGTGCCGGCATCCGTGACGGATGGCACGCATGCCTCCGGGCTCTCTTCGGGAAGCCTTTGCAAGGGGGGACTCCCGTGCCTGCGGCTCACCCTGGGAGCAGGCTCCGGGTGCCTGAAAATGTTCTCGGTGAGCTCCATCAGGAAGAAGCGCCCGCCCACGGGGTCAAACACATAGGCGAGGCGCTGCCCCTCATCGTCCACCAGGTCACCGACGGCGGTGCGCTCCATCAGATAGACATCCTCGTCGGAACGGGCGCCGGTGTCGCACATGCACACCTGTCCCGTCACCCGCCAGTCCTCGTCACAGAGCAGAAACTTCTGTCCGCCAAGTTCCCGGTAGCCGCAAGCCCCCAGGATGAGCCGGTGAAGGTCGGCAAATGTGGCTCCCGAGTCAATCTTTATCTCCATCACGAAGTCCTCCACTTCCTGGCTGAAGAGTGTCAGTCTGAGTGTCATGGGGTGTACGCCGCAAAAAGAAGGACTAACGGATGAAGCCGCGCTCGCTGGTGCGGATGAAGTCCAGGATATACTGGATTTCGGGGCTCATGGGAACCTCCTTCTCCACCCGCTGCAACAGGTCGTTGAGCCTGCCTGTCTCCTGCAGGATAATCCGGTAGGCCTGGTGTATGTTGTCAATAAGCTCACGGCTGAATCCGTGGCGCCTCAGTCCCACAATATTCAATCCGCAGAAGGAAGCCGGGTCGCGCGCGACAAGGCTGAAGGGCAGGATATTCTGGCTGAAGCGTGTCCCGCCACCCACCATGCAGTAACTGCCCACCCTGCAGAACTGGTGCATGAGCACACAGGCGCTCAGGATGGCCTTGTCGTCGATGACGGTCTCGCCCGCAAGCTTGGTGCAGTTGCCGATGATGCACTCGTTGCCCACGATGGCGTCGTGCGCCACGTGCACACCCTCCATCAGCAGGTTGCCGTTGCCCACGACGGTCTTGCCCTTGGCCGCCGTGCCACGGTTGACAGTCACGTTCTCACGTATCTTGTTGTTGTCGCCTATCTCGGCGGTGGTGTCCTCGCCCCGGAACTTCAGGTCCTGGGGAATCGCGCTGATGACTGCTCCGGGGAAGAACACGTTGCCCTTGCCCACGCGCGCACCGTACAGCATGGTGACACTGTTCATCAGCGTGTTGTTGTCGCCTATCACCACACCCTTGTCAATATAGCAGAATGCGCCTACCTCACAATTCTCGCCTATCTTCGCCTCGGGATGAACATAGGCCAACGGACTAATCTTACTCATATAAATAGCGGTTCATTGATTATTGACACTGTTTCCTGCGGGCGGGCATCTGCCTCTCGCCTGCCATCACTCCCAGTCCATCCCCCAGGGGGGAAGACTGAAATGGTGTGCCCGGCGGCCGTGGAAGGAAAAGAAATTGCCTGTGGCTCCATGGCCACCACTCCCTGGGCCTTTCTCCCGCAGCCCACGCCTTTCGCCGGTTCCCCGGAAGGCAAGGCAGCCTCCCCTCCTGGACAGAGAACGAAGCGAGACGGTCTCCCTACCCTACTTCGCCTGGACAGAGAACGAGGCGAGACGGACTCCCTATTTCGTAATCTGCGCCGTGAAGGTGGCCTCTGTCACACAGTTCTCGCCGATAAAGGCGTAGCCCTGCATCGTGCCGATGCCGTGACGGAGGGGCGAAACCATCTCGACCTTGAAGACAAGCGTGTCGCCTGGAACGACCTTCTGGCGAAACTTGACATTGTCTATCTTCAGGAAGTAGGTGCTGTATGCCTCGGGGTTCTCCACATTCCCCAGCACAAGCAGCCCGCCGGTCTGGGCCATGGCCTCAATCTGTAGCACGCCGGGCATGACGGGCTCGCCGGGGAAATGCCCCTGGAAGAACGGCTCGTCGCTGGTGACGTTCTTGATGGCCACGATGCTGTTCTCCTTTATCTCCACCACCTTGTCCACCAACTGCATGGGGTATCTGTGTGGCAGTATCTGACGGATGCGCCTGACATCCATCACAGGTTCCTTGTTGGGGTCGTAGTGTGGAGCCTGCACCTCATGCTTGCGTATCTCCTTGCGCATCATGCGCGCGAACTTGTTGTTGATGGTATGGCCTGGCTTGGTGGCAATGATGCGTCCCTTGATGGGCTTGCCTATGAGAGCCATGTCACCAATGATGTCAAGCAGTTTGTGGCGCGCGGGCTCGTTCTCCCACACCAGCGGCTTGTGCTGCAGATAACCCAGTTCGGATGCGTTGTGACGCTCGGTGCCTGTCAACTGGCACAGTTTGTCGAGATTCTCCTGCGTGGTCTCGCGCTCGTAGATGACTATGGCATTGTCCAGGTCACCGCCCTTGATGAGTCCCGCCATGAGCAGAGGCTCTATCTCACGCACAAAGACGAAGGTGCGCGCCGCAGCCACCTCGGAGGCAAAATTGCCCATGTTGTCAAGCGTTGCAAACTGGCTGCTCAGCACCTTGCTGTCAAATGAAATCATGCAGGTGATGGAGAAGTCCTCGTCGGGCAGCAGGGTGATGCAGGCACCTGTGGCCTCGTCGCGGAACTCCATCTTCTTGGTGATATAATAGAAGTCCTTGGGCGCGTCCTGCTCCTGGATGCCCACCTTGTGTATGGCCTCCACATAAAGCTCGGCGCTGCCGTCCAGTATGGGGAACTCGGGGCCGTCGACCTGGATGAGCACGTTGTCCAGCCCCAGGGCATAGAGAGCCGCCATGGCATGCTCGACAGTGCTGCAGCGCATCTCGCCTTTACCCAGCACCGTGCCGCGCTGCGTGTCCACAACATTCTCGGCCACGGCATCCATGACGGGTTGCCCAGGCATGTCCACACGCTGTATCTTGTAGCCGTGGTCGGGGGGAGCCGGCATGAAAGTCACTGTGAGGTTGAGTCCGGTGTGCAGCCCCTTGCCACTGAGCGAGAACTGCCGCTTGAGTGTATTCTGCTTTAACATTCCTTGCTTTCCTGCTTATCCAATTGTTCCTTCAGTGCCTGCATCTCCTTCTTCATGCGGTTGATGTCGCTCCACATGTCCGGCAAATTCTTGAAGACGGCACTTGACTTCCAGAAGTTGCGCCCCTCGATGGCCGGCGAGCCCTGTATGGCGGTGCCCTCCTTCTTCACGCTGTTTGGAATGCCGGACTGCGCGCCGGCCATGGTGCGGTTGGCAATAGTGGCATGGCCTGCGATACCCACCTGGCCTCCAAACATGCACCACTCGCCCACTTTCGTGCTTCCCGCCACACCCACCTGGGCCGACATCACGGTGTGGCTGCCTATCTCGTCATTGTGCGCAATCTGCACAAGGTTGTCCAACTTGACTCCCCTGTGCACGATGGTGGCCCCCATCACGGCACGGTCAACGCAGGTGTTGGCTCCTATCTCCACATCGTCCTCGATGACGGCTATGCCTATCTGCGGTATCTTGTCATACCCGTTCTCTGTGGGCTGGAAGCCGAAGCCATCGGCACCTATCACGCATCCGGCATGCAGGATGCAGCGGTTGCCCACCCGGCAGTCGTGATAGATGACCGCGTTGCTGTAGATTTCGGTATTCTCGCCCACACGAGCATTACTGCCAATGGTGACGTGGGGATGTAGCACGCATCCGTCGCCAATCTCGGCACCCTCGTCTATGGCCACAAAGGGGCCTATGTAGCAGTCCTTCCCCACCTTGGCCGAGGAATCGATGAAGGCCAGGCCACTCACTCCTGTGCGCTTGGGCTTCATGCTCTCGTATGCCTGCAGGAGCTTGGCCACAGCCTCGCGTGCATCGGGCACCTTGATGAGGGTTGCCTTCACCTCGTGCTTCGGCTCGAAGTTGTTGTTCACCAGCACCACACTGCTCTCTGTCTCATATATGTAATGCTCATACTTGTCATTGGCAAGAAAACTGATGCAGCCTGGCTTGCCCTCCTCTATCTTGGCGAAGTTGTTCACCTTTGCATCCGGGTCTCCCACCACGGTGCCCCCTATGAGCCCCGCTATCATCTGCGCGCTAAATTCCATATTTGTCCATTTGTTCTGCCATCTGCAACTGCACCTCATGTGCCCTCTCGCCAGCCACACGGGCGAAGGCCTCGGTGTGGTCAGCATAGATGATTGCGCGGCTACTGTTAACTATCAGTCCACACTCACTGGTCATGCCATAGCGGCACACCTCCTCCAGCGAGCCTCCCTGGGTCCCTATCCCCGGAACAAGCAGAAAGTGACGGGGCACAATGGCACGCACCTCCTTGAAAGCCAGCCCCCTGGTGGCTCCCACCACATACATCATCTGGTCATTGCCCGCCCACTCCTGGCTCTTGCGCAGCACCTTCTGGAAGAGTTTCTCGCCCTGGGCATCCTCGGTGAACTGGAAGTCACCACTGCCCTTGTTGCTCGTCAGCGCAAGCAGGATGACCCACTTGCCCTCGTAACCCAGGAAGGGAGTCACGCTGTCCTCGCCCATGTACGGGGCCACGGTCACAGCATCCACCCCGGCTTCCTCGAAGAAGGTACGGGCATACATGGCGCTGGTGTTTCCTATGTCCCCACGCTTGGCATCGGCTATGATAAAGTGGTCGGGGTAATTGTCACGAATGAACCGCACCGTCCGTTCAAAGGCCAGCCACCCCTCCATGCCCATGCTCTCATAAAAGGCGAGGTTGGGCTTATAGGCCACGCAGTAAGGAGCGGTGGCGTCGATGATGGCCTTGTTAAAGGCAAAGACGGGATCCTCTTCCCGCAGCAAATGGGCGGGGATTTTCTTGATGTCCGTGTCCAGCCCCACACAGAGGAAGCTCCGCTTCTCCCGGATGTGGGCAACAAGTTCCAGTCTGGTCATAACTCTGATTCTCTTAGTCGTTCCGCATTCTCGGCCACGATGAGGTGGTCGATGCAGTCCTGTATCTGCCCGTCCATGAAGGCCGGCAGGTTATATATGGTATATCCTATCCTGTGGTCGGTGACACGTCCCTGGGGATAATTGTATGTCCTGATTTTCGCGCTGCGGTCGCCTGTGCTCACCATCGTCTTGCGGCGGCTGGCTATATCATCGAGGTACTTTTGGTGCTCCTTGTCATAAATAAAAGTACGCAGGCGTGCAAGCGCGCGCTCCTTGTTCTTTGGCTGGTCGCGCGTCTCGGTGCATTCCACCAGGATTTCCTCATCCTCGTTGGTGAAGGGATTGTGCCACATGTAGCGGGCACGCACGCCCGACTCCACCTTGTTCACATTCTGGCCTCCGGCACCGCTGCTGCGGAAGGTGTCCCACTTGATGGCTCCCTCGTTGATTTCCACATCAAACTCCTCGGCTTCGGGCAGCACGGCCACGGTGGCGGCACTGGTGTGCACCCGTCCCTGCGTCTCGGTGGCCGGCACGCGCTGCACGCGGTGGACACCCGACTCGTACTTGAGTGTGCCATAGACCCCCTCACCTGTCACGCTGAAGATGATTTCCTTGTAGCCACCCACAGCACCCTCGCTGTAACTGCTCACGCTCATCTTCCATCCCTTTAGCTCTACATAGCGGCTGTACATACGGAAGAGGTCGCCCGCAAACAGGGCGGCCTCATCGCCTCCCGTGCCTCCGCGTATCTCCATGATGACGTTCTTGCCGTCCTCGGGGTCGGCGGGCACGAGCAGGAGCTTTATCTCCTCTTCCAGTTCGGGGATGCGCTTCTCGCTTGTGGCCAATTCCTCACGCAGCATCGCCTTGCTTTCCGGGTCGGACTCCTCGGCCAGCAATTCCTTTGCGTCCTCCACATTCTGCAGGCATCCCATGTATTCCTTGCGTGCCTCCATCAGTTTGCCCAGGTCCTTGTACTCCTTGGTCAACTTGACGTAACGCTTCTGGTCGGCGATGACGTGGGCATCTGTTATCAGCGTGGACACCTCCTCGTAGCGGCTCACCAGCCCATCCAGTCTTTCGAGTATCTCCATATGTCAATATTCAAAAGTGCCGTTCTCGCCCTTGATTACCAGACTTCGCTTACCCTCCTCAATGTGTCCCACCACCTGGGCATCCACATTGAAAGAGCGGCTGATATCCACCACACGCCGGGCGTCATCGGGACTCACATATATCTCCATGCGGTGCCCCATGTTGAACACCCTGTACATCTCTGCCCAGTCGGTGCCGCTTTCTTCCTGGATGACACGGAACAGGGGAGGCACGGGGAACATGTTGTCCTTCACCACGCGGCAATTCTCACCCACGAAGTGAAGAACCTTGGTCTGGGCGCCGCCCGTGCAATGCACCATTCCATGAATGGCAGGACGCATCTCGTCGAGCACCCGCTTGACGATGGGCGCATAGGTGCGCGTGGGCGAAAGCACCAGTTTGCCCGCACACACGGGACTGCCCTCCACTGCGTCGTCCAGGCGGTAGCGTCCGCTATAGACCAGATCGCCGGGCACGGCCTTGTCATAACTCTCGGGGTATTTACGGGCAAGGTACTTGGCAAAGACATCATGGCGCGCGCTCGTAAGGCCATTGCTGCCCATGCCGCCATTGTATTCCCTCTCATAAGTGGCCTGGCCGCAACTGGAGAGACCCACTATGACATCACCTGGATGGATATTGGCATTATCTATCACATCGGCTCTGCGCATACGGCAGGCCACGGTGCTGTCTACGATAATGGTGCGCACGAGGTCGCCCACATCCGCAGTCTCACCGCCCGTCCCGTAGATGCCGATGCCCATTTCGCGCATCTCCCGCATCAGTTCGTCCGTTCCGTTGATGATGGCGCTTATCACATCGCCGGGAATAAGCATCTTGTTGCGTCCGATGGTGCTGCTCACCATTATGTTGTCCACAGCGCCCACGCACAGCAAGTCATCGGTGTTCATGATGAGCGCGTCCTGCGCGATGCCCTTCCACACGCCCAGGTCACCCGTCTCGCGCCAGTAAATGTAGGCCAGACTGCTCTTGGTGCCGGCACCATCCGCATGCATGATGCAGCAGTAGTCAGGGTCTCCTCCCATAATATCGGGTACAATCTTGCAGAAAGCCTGCGGGAAGATGCCCTTGTCGATATTCCTAATCGCACTGTGCACATCTTCCTTTGCCGCGCTCACTCCGCGCATCATGTAGCGTTGGTTGCTCATTGCTCCTTGGGTTCAAACAGTTCTTCAATTAAGCCATGCAAAGTTATTACATTTATGTGTCACACGCAAATTTACGCACAGGGGCGCATTGCCACATAGCGAAATTTGAATACTTTTGTGCGCATTTTGACACAGGATTGACAACAGATTGTAAGATTCACATTGCTTTCAGGAGATGAGGAAGAGATGTTTCGCGCCGTTGATGGCGCTTTGCATGACTGCGGCATACGCTCAGGAAAAGACGGACACCACAACCATGAGAGAGGTGACTGTGAGCAATGCCAAGGACTATCGCGTGCTGAGAGAACAGCCACTGGCGGCAACCACCATCAACTCCCACGACATCATCAGCAAGGGCATACACAGCATGAAGGACCTCTCCTCGCTGGTGCCTGGACTCTATATCCCCTCATACGGCAGCCGGCAGACCACCGCTATTTATATGCGCGGGGTGGGAAGCCGCATCAACACGCCTGCAGTTGGGCTCTATGTGGACGACATACCCTGGGTGGACAAGAGTGCGTTTGACTTTGACCTGAGCGATGTGCAAAGCATCGACATCATGCGGGGTCCGCAGAGCACGCTCTACGGACGCAACGCGATGGGCGGGCTGATACGCATAAACACCAAGAACCCGCTGGACTATCAGGGAACGGACATCTCGCTGCAGGCGGCTACGCATGGCACTGCAAGAGCCAGCGCAACGCACTACCACCGCATCTCCAGCCGCCTGGGCTTCTCGGGAGGCTTTGGCTACGCGCACTCCGAAGGCTTCTTCACCAACCGATACACTGGCAAGAAGGCCGACAGGGACGATGATGCAAGCGCACGCTTCCGCCTGGTGGCCAAGCCTACCGATGTGGTGCGGCTGGACTTCCACGCCAACTACGAGTACAGCCGACAGGGAGCCTTCCCCTACAGGCTGGAGAGCGTGAAGCCCGAAGACTACTTCTATTCCCAACTCTCCGAGCACATCGGACAGACAGACTTCAACCGCGCCAACCGCTACGAGCGCCACTTGCTGAACCTTGGCTTCAAGGCCGAGCACAACTGGCAGCGCGCCGTGATGAGCTATGTGGCAGGATTCCAGTATCTGCGCGACCAGATGGACATGGACCAGGACTTCACACGGGCCGACATCTACACGCTCAGGCAACGGCAGAACAGCCGCACCCTGAGCCAGGAGATAGCCGTGAAGAACAGGCCTGGAGCCTGGAGGCACTGGGAATGGAGCACGGGCATCAGCGGATTCAGACAATGGCTGGGCACCCAGGCGCCTGTCACTTTCCAACAGGACGGAGTACATTGGATCAACGACAACATGAACAAGAACGCCAATGCGCACCTGCCTGCCATCAGCCAAGGACCCATGCGTATGGACATGCTCTTCAGTGACAACATCCAGGGGGAGAGCCTGCTCTTCGGTGGCCAGTTCCACACCCCCACGGGAAGTGGAGCCATCTATCACCAGAGTACCGTCACTGGCCTAATGGGAGTCAAGGGGCTCGACCTGACCCTGGGGCTGAGGCTGGACTACGAGAAGGTGCAGCTGGACTATGACACTGGATACGACTTCGAGCACGAGTATGGGCTGGCAGGACACCTCAGCACGCCCAATATGGAGCGCGACCTCACACTGGTGCCTACAGCCGTTTACTCAGTCCAAGATGCCCTCGTGGGCAAACTCTCACATGATTACTTGCAACTGCTCCCCCGCCTCTCGCTCCAATACAAGATAAGCGAGAGCAACATCTATGCCACTCTGTCGCGCGGTTATCGCAGCGGAGGATACAACATCCAGCAATTCAGCGGCGCGCTTCAGCGCATGATGCAAGCCGACATCATGCAGGATGTGGCCGAGGTCACCATACCGGTATTGCAGGAACAGCGGGCCATTCCTGCCGATGTGAAAGAGCAAGTGACGGCACTCCTGCAAGGCATGGCCACGCGTCCCGACATCAATGTGCGCGCACTCTGCCTGTATAAACCCGAGTATGCCTGGAATTATGAGGTAGGGGCACACCTCAACCTCATCAATCACCGTCTGCGCCTGGATGCCTCTGCATTCTTGACCGAGGTGCGGAACCAGCAGGTTTCACGCATGGCAGCAAATGGATTGGGCCGCGTCACCACCAATGCCGGGCGCAGCCGCGCCATAGGGTGCGAGGTAACGGCCAGCGGACAAATCACAGAAGCACTCTCGGCACACGCCGCCTATGGATACACACACAGCACATTCCACGACTACAGCCCCCAGGACGGCCTGGACTACAAGGGCAATTATGTTCCTTTCGTGCCCCTGAACACGCTCAACGTGGGGGCACGCTATTCATGGAAAACAAAACGATGGCTGCGGCGCATCACCCTGCAAGCCGACTGGAACGGGCGGGGCAGAATCTACTGGACCGAGGACAACCATGTGAGCGAGCCTTTCTATGGCACACTGGACGCTCGCCTCACGCTATCGCACAGGAAGGCAGACCTGAGCCTATGGGGCAAGAACCTGACCAACCAGCATTACCGCTCCTTCTACTTCGAGAGCATGAACCGTGGTTTCAGTCAGAAAGGTGCACCCATCCAACTGGGCGCGGATGTCAGGCTGAGGTTCTGAGACGTTCTCATTGCTGAGACACGCCTCCAACGCTATGCTGTCAGTCCCGAACCTGCCGGCATTTCCGCGACACCAATGCCCGCAGTGCCCTATTCCCATCCCCAACAGGTACTGGCATAATTGCCGCAGCGCGCCAGGTACACGGAAACAGCATGAGGCGCACCCCGGCGGCAACCATGTCACGGGAGGAGCGACAGCGTGGGAAAAGAATGAGGCGGGCTTGGGATTGCCAACCAAGGGTAACTTCTTCCGATTTTTGGGTAATCCGCTATGTGCACAAAAATGCGTACCTTTGCCTTGTCAAAAAGCAAAAGAAGATGTACATAGAGAAGATCAAGTCACCAGCCGACTTGAAGGGACTGGATTTGAAGGCGCTCCAGACTGTCGCCGACGAGACACGACAGGCCGTTCTGAACCGCGTGAGCAAGCATGGTGGGCACATTGGCCCCAACCTGGGATTTGTGGAGGCCACCGTGGCATTGCACTTTGTGTTCGACGCGCCCAGGGACAAGTTTGTGTTCGACGTGAGCCACCAGTGCTATCCGCACAAAGTACTCACAGGGCGAGCATCGGGCTTCCTGGGCAACGTGGACGACATGAATGCCATCAGCGGATACTCCTCGCCCACCGAATGCCCCGAGTATGACAACTTCGAGGTGGGGCACACATCCACCTCCATCAGCCTGGCCACAGGACTCCAGAAGGCACGTGACATAAAGGGCACGCACGAGAACATCATCGCCATCATAGGTGACGGATCGCTTTCGGGCGGCGAGGCTTTCGAAGGACTGGACGAAGCATCAGAACTGGGAACGGGCATCATCATCGTGCTCAACGACAACGAGATGTCCATCGCCGAGGACCACGGAGGCATCTACAAGAACCTGCGCGCCCTGAGGGAAAGCCATGGAGAATGCGCCCACAACTGGTTCAAGGCGTGGGGATTCGAGTACAAGTACCTGGAAGAAGGCAACGACCTGGAGAAACTCATCAAGGTCTTCGAGAGTGTAAAGGGCACCGACAAGCCCACTGTCGTGCACATCCACACCGAGAAGGGGCATGGCTTCGCACCTGCTGTGGCCGACAAGGAAGCCTGGCACTGGGGCATGCCCTTCAACATCAAGGATGGAAGCCGGCCGCAGTCACCCGCTGTGGAGACTTACGAGCAACTCTATTCCGACTGGATGCTACGGGAGATGCAGCAGGACAAAACTCTCATCGCCGTGACAGCAGGAACCCCTTCGGCCGCCGGTTTCACTCCAGAGAAGCGCAAAAAGGCCGGCAAGCAGCACATTGACATGGGCATTGCCGAGGAACAGGCTGCCGCCATGATTTCGGGAATGGCCAAGGGCGGACTGCACCCGGTGTGGACTGTGTACAGCACCTTTATCCAGCGCGCCTATGACCAGATTGCCCAGGACTTGTGCATCAACTCCAATCCTGCTGTCATCAATGTGATGTGGGGAGGCTCGGGCACGATGAACGACATCACGCACATCTGCCTGTTCGATATCCCCATGCTGTGCAGCATCCCTGGCCTCATCTACCTGGCACCCACCACCTGCGAGGAATATTTTGCCATGCTGCGCTGGTCCATCGTACAGGACAAGAAGCCCATCGCCATACGCGTGCCCAGCAATGGGGTCAACCACACGGACATGCCTGTCGACACCACCTATTCTTACGAGCCCAGCTACCTGGTGACACACGCCGGCTCCCAGGTGGCCATCATCGCCGCTGGCTCATTCTACCAGAAGGGCGAGCGGGTAGCCAGATTGCTCAGCGAGAAAGGCATCGACGCGACACTGGTCAACCCGCGCTATCTGAACGGGGTGGACGCATCGACGCTGTACAGCCTGAAGGACAACCACAGCCTGGTGGTGACTCTGGAGGACGGCTGTAAGGACGGAGGCTTCGGTGAGCGTATTGCCTCGTTTTATGGCACCACGGACATGAAAGTGCTGGTGGGCGGTATCAAAAAAGGGCTCTACGACCGCTTCGACCAGCAGCAACTGCTTGCCGACAACCACCTGCTGGACACTCAGATAGCAGATGACATCATAAGCATATTGTAGAAAGCGGTCTGTGCGAGCACAGGAACTGCATGCGGCTGAGGGGCGTACAGCTCACACGGGCACTTGTCCATGCGAGCACCGCTCCACAGCCATGCTGGCTCGCCAACAGCGGACAGCGTGGGCACACGCCTGTCATCCGTTCCAGAACCGCCAGCTGGCCAAGGCCTGCAGGTGCAGCATCTCCAGTCCGTTCTTCACCATGGCTCCGCGCCACGCGCCACGCTTGAGGAAGAGGGTCTCCTGGGGATTATACACGAGGTCATAGAGCAGATGCCTGTCCGTGAGCAGATGATAGGGGATATCGGGACAGGCGTCCACCCGAGGGAACATGCCCAGCGGCGTACAGTTCACCACCACCTGGTAGTGGCCCATCACCTCGGGTGTGAGGTCGGCATAGGTAAGGCGACTTGGAGCGGGCGTGCGGCTCACGTATGTCCAGTCAAGCCCAAGCCTCTCAAGCCCTACCCTGATGGCACGGCTCGCGCCGCCTGTTCCGAGCACCAGCGCGTGTCGGTGCCACGGCTGCAGGAGCGGCCGTATGCTGTCCACAAACCCTATGATGTCGCTGTTGAAGCCCTTCAGCCTGCTCCCGCGCACCCGTATCACATTGACTGCGCCTATCTCCCTGGCCTCGTCGCTCAACTCATCGAGCATGGGGATGACAGCCTCCTTGTGCGGCAGGGTCACATTGAGCCCGCGCAGGTCGGGATTGTCCCGGATGATACCAGGAAGCAGGTCGGCCGAGGGTATCTCGAAATTGACATACTGGGCGTCAATATGCTCGCGCCGGAACTTCTCGGTGAAGAAGGCACGGCTGAAACTGTGCCCCAGGGGGTAACCTATTATTCCATATTTGTCCATAGACTTCGTCTCGTTTTTACTTCGTGGCCAGGTACATGGTACTGATGCCGCCGCAGAACCGTTCCCAGCGCACGCTGGAGAACCCGTTCTTGCGGAGTATCCGCTCCATCTCCTCGGCTTGGGGAAACGCCTCCATGCTGGTGGGCAGGTAGGTGTAGGCACTCCCGTCACGGCTGATAATCCGTCCAAGGACAGGCATCACCACATGGGCATAGAGGCCAAAGAGTTGCTTCATGGGAAAATGCGCAGGCGTGCTCAGTTCCACGATGAGCAGATGACCGCTGGGGCGCAGCACCCTGCACATCTCGCGCAAGCCGGCGTCAAGGTCGCTGAAGTTGCGCACTCCATAGGAGGAAGTGACTGCGTCAAAGGAATTGTCGGGAAACGACATGCGGGTGCAGTCCTCTCTCTGGAAGGTGATGATATCCTCCAGTCCAGCCTCCTTTACTTTCCGGCGTGCCACCTGCATCATGCCCTCGCTGATGTCGGCCCCCACTATGCGGCGGGGATGATTGCGCCGGGCCTGCATGATGGCCAGGTCGCCGGTGCCCGTGGCAATGTCCAGCACCTCCTGCGGGGCAAACTTCCCCAGCGCGTCGATGGCCTTGCGCCGCCAGCGGCGGTCTATTCCAAGCGAGAGGCTATGGTTGAGCAGGTCATAGGAATGTGCGATGCTGTTGAACATGCGCTCCACCTGCTGCCGTTTGTCTCCCTGTCCATAGGGTCTCACTGTCTCTGTCTGGTACATACCATCAGTGTGTCTGCCGTGGGCGGGAAACAGCCCGGACGCACACGTCCCACCGAACGCATGTGCCCCGCCTGTCCCCCCGCGTGGTCACTTACCGTACTGGTTGAGCCAGTCGGTCACGTTCTTCTCAATGCGCGCGGCGATATCTCCCCCGCCTTCAGCAGGGTGAAATTTCTCGCCCACGATATGCTCGTAAAGCTCGATGTAGCGGTCAGACACGCTCCGGGCATACTCATCGGTGATTTCGGGCATGACTTGCCCCGGCTGGTTCATAAAGTTGTGCTCGATGAGCCACTGGCGCACGAATTCCTTGCTCAACTGCCTCTGTGGCAGTCCCTGCTCAAACTTCTCCTTATAACCCTCGGCATAGAAGTAGCGGCTGCTGTCGGGCGTGTGTATCTCGTCGATGAGTATCACCTTGCCGTCACGCTTTCCGAACTCATACTTGGTGTCCACCAGGATGAGCCCCTTGGCTGCGGCCATCTCGGTGCCGCGCGCGAACAGAGCACGTGTATATTGCTCCATCTGCTCGTAGTCCTCGCGGCTCACGATGCCCTGCGCAATGATTTCCTCGCGGCTGATGTTCTCGTCATGTCCCTCCTCGGCCTTGGTGGTGGGGGTGATGATGGGCTCGGGGAACTTCTGGTTCTCCCTCATGCCGTCGGGCAGTCTCACGCCGCACAGCATGCGACATCCTTCTTTGTACTCCCTCCAGGCCGAGCCAGTCAGATAACCCCGGATTATCATCTCCACGCGGAAGCCCTCCGCCTTGAGTCCCACAGTGACCATGGGGTCGGGTGTGGCCAGTTTCCAGTTGGGCACGATGTCGGCTGTGGCGTCGAGGAACTTGGCGGCGATCTGGTTGAGCACCTGCCCCTTGAAGGGAATGCCCTTGGGCAGCACCACATCAAAGGCCGAGATGCGGTCGGTGGCGACCATAACCATCAGGTCGTCGTTGATGTCATACACATCGCGCACCTTGCCATGGTACACGCTCACCTGCCCCGGCAGGTTGAAGTCTGTTCTGGTTAGAGCTTTCATTCTATATATGTTTGTTTTCAAGAGGCAGTTTGCTGTTCTGCTTGCCTCATCTTATATATATCTTCTTGGAGGCTGTCTGCTTGCCCGTTACGGCCTTCACCACATAGATGCCCGTGGGCAGTCCGCTCACATCCAGCTCGCTGGTGTCCCCGGCACTCTCCATCAGTTGCCCCATCGTGTTATATACCTGCAGCTGTTCCACGGTCATGCTGGTGGTCACCGTCCAGCCGTCCAGGTCTATCCGCACCGCATCCTCAGGGATTTCCTCCACGACATCGGCAATGTCGATGTACATGGGCGTGAACTCGTTTCCATAACGGTCGAGTATGCACACGGCGAACTGGTAGCCCTGGCCATACTGTTCGGGAATCTGGTAGGAGTTGGTATAGGTCACGCCCAGCAGGTAGTCGGCCAGGATGCCTCCCGACGTGCTCGTCTCCAGGTTCTCGTCCTTTTTCTCCTCGGGGATGGCGTACACGCTGTACCGCATGCGCTCCACCTCGTCCCACTTGAGTTGCTTCCCGTCCGAGACAAGGTTCTGCACGGTGCCCTGCTCCTCATGCTCCTTCCAGGTGATGGCGGGCGTGAGCGCGGGGTGCATGTACTTGTTGGCCTTGAGCCATGCGCCCAGCCCCCCGACCTTCTTCCCGTCGATGTCGCAGGCCGAGTAGAAGATGGCTCCCGGGGCGGCCGTCTTGGTATATGTCCGTGAGTACTGCACCTGCTTGCCCACCTCCTTCCAGTCGGCGGCGGTGTTGCTCGACTGAAGGAAAGTGAGCGAGTGGCTGGCGTAATGATGACGGCCAAACTGCTTGGCCACCTTGGACCACCACTGGGTCATGGGGCCGAAGGGGTTGGTCCTGTGGTCAGTCTTCCAGTAAATCTGGGGGGAAATGTAGTCAATGGTGCCCTCCTTGAGCCACGCCACGGGGTCAGAGAAGATGCCGTTGTACTGCCAGTCACTTCCCTTGGGTATGGGGTCGACCCCGTGCTTTGCGGCCACTGCGGGGTCGGAGCAGGCCGCTCCGGCCGGCGAGATGCCGAACTTGATGCTGGGGTCAAGTTCCTGTATCATGTTATAGACGTCGCCCACCATGGCGTTGATGTTCTCCCTGCGCCAGTCACCAAAGGAAAGCCTTGTGCCCGAATTCTTCCAGTCATTGTAGTCTTCGGCGTCACTTGACGTGGGCATGCCGCTGGGATAGAAATAATCGTCAAAAATGATGCCGTCGATGTCATAGCCCTCTATCATCTCACGGCATACAGCCACGATACGCTCGCGGGTCGCGGCAAGCGCGGGGTTGAAGATGACCTCGCCATTGTAGGAGATGAGCATGCCCCTTTTCTTCAAGTCCCTGTCATACCTTGTGTTATGGTCCTTGTCCGTCTTTTTCTTCCAGCGGTAGGGGTTGACCCACGCGTGGCATTCCATGCCCCGCTTGTGACACTCGTCCACCACGAACTCCAGGGGGTCCCAGTACAGGCGCGAGCCGCGGGTGCCCGTGAAGAATGCCGACACGGGCTCAAGGCTTGACTTGTACAGGGCATCGGCCATGGGGCGCACCTGGAAATACACGGAGTTGAGCCCTGCGGCCTGCATGGAATCCAGGTACTCCACCATCTCGCTCTTCTGCTTGCGGAATATGGCGTTTGAGCTTCCCTTCACTGATGGCCAGTCGATGTTGTACACCGTGGCAAGCCACACGCCACGTACCTCGCGTTTGACATACCTGTCTGCCGCTGCCAGCGGCCCCAGGGCCATAGCAAGGAGTACTGCTGCGAGTAATGTTCTTTTCATTTTTGTTTAGTTTGTTAAGTTAATAATTCTCTTGTTTCCGTTCTTGGGTCTTGGCCTCATCATCGCGGCGGCGGTAAGCCTCCACGATGCGCGTCACCAACTTGTGCCTCACGATGTCACGCCCGTCCATCTGGACAAAGCCTATGCCGCGAACGCCATTGAGCACCTGCAAGGCATCCGCCAGCCCCGAGCGCACGCTTCCCGGAAGATCAATCTGCGTCATGTCGCCCGTGACAATCATCTTGGTGCGCATGCCCATGCGCGTGAGAAACATCTTGATCTGTGCCACGGTGGTGTTCTGTGCCTCGTCCAGGATGACCACAGCATCGTTGAGCGTGCGTCCACGCATGAATGCCAGGGGCGCTATCTGTATGATGTTCTGCTCCATCATCTCCCTCAGTCTCAAGGGGGGCACCATGTCCTCCAGGGCATCATAGAGTGGCTGCAGGTAGGGGTCTATCTTGTCCTTCATGTCCCCGGGCAGGAATCCCAGCTTCTCACCTGCCTCGACCGCAGGCCGCGAGAGTATGATGCGTCGCACCTGCTTGCTCTTCAGGGCACGCACGGCAAGGGCAATGGCCGTGTAGGTCTTGCCTGTCCCCGCCGGGCCTGTGGCAAGCACCATGTCGTTCTGCTCATAGGAGTCCAGCAGCCGCTTCTGTCCCGGCGTGCGCGGCGCGATGGGCTTTCCGGCCACGCTGTAGACAATCACATCGTCCCCGCCATGCCGTCCCGTATGCTCCCCCCTCAGTATGTGCAGCACATCCTCTTCGGTGAGCGTGTTGTACTTGTGTATATGTTCCTGAAGTTTCTGCATATGCTCCTCCAGCGCGCACATCTCCAACTCGTCGCCCATCAGATGGATGACATTTCCGCGGGCCGCAATGCGCAACTTGGGGTAAAGCCCCTTTATTATCTGCATGTTCGCATTGTTTACCCCGTATAATGTTACCGGGTCGATGTCTTCAAGAGCAATATGTTTCTCTATCATCCAGTTTCGTTTATTCTTCTGCAAATTTACAGCACAAATTTGAGTTTTCCCTTATATTTGACTAACTTTGTTGTTCCAAGACAAGGGAGCCCGCCCCTGCCTGCAGGCGGCCCTCCTCACGCATCCCCGGAACTGCCACCCCCCCAGCATGGCGCGTACGCTCCGCCCGCGCCATGTGCGGTCAAGCTCGCGCCCAGCCTCCATGCGGGTGCGCGACCGGGATGCAGCCCCGTTCCGGGGCAGAAGATTTTCCGCCCTCCTCTTGCACGTTATGGGAAATGTCGCTACTTTTGCCCCGAAACGACATGAGAAGATTAAAGAAGAAAATATACCTGTCGCTGTGCGCCTCGGCTGTAGCCACACTTGCGGCGGTGCGCGCATGCCACCCGGCGGTCATGCCCCGGCAGGAGACCGGTCACCAGGAAAACACAGAAAAGCCACTCCCCCCCGACACCCAGGCCACCCCCGTGCCTCTTGTGCACGCCGTCACCGGCCTGCACGCGACACCGGACTACCCCAACGGTGAGAGCAGCCCCTGGCACAAGGTGGGCAACGTGCATTCCTACAAGGACTGCTTCCCTGACGCGCAGGACGTGCAAATCGCGGCGGCCACCCGGTGGGGCGTGCCTCCCGTGGCCGACAGGCAGGAGGCCGAGCACAGGAAAGCCGAACTGGTGTATGTGGGAGCCGATCCGTACTTCACGGTGGACCGGAACATGAGCCACAGCATCCCCTATCTGGTCCCGCGCGCCCACGACCTGCTTCGCAACATCGGACGCAGTTTCCTGGACAGCCTGTATGTGCGGGGGATACCCCTGCACCGCGTCATCGTGTCAAGCATACTGCGCACCGAGGATGATGTGAGACGGCTCAGAAACCACAACGGGAACGCCAGCGAGCAAAGTTGCCACCGCTACGGAACCACCTTTGACATCGCCTACAACAGGTACGCCACGGTGTACGACCCCCGGGGCCCCGAGCGCAGGGCCGTGCGCAACGACACGCTGAAGTGGGTGCTGAGCCAGGTGCTGAGAGACCTGCGCGCCGACAGCCTCTGCTATGTGAAGTACGAGGTGAGGCAGGGCTGCTTCCACATCACGGTGCGCTGACCGGACGGGCGGGCAAAGCCCCCAGCCCCCAGCCCACGGGGCAAGAGCAAACCACCGCATGCACATGGGGCGGCCAACGCATGCGGCCGCAGTCGCCAACGCAGCGCACTGCATCAGCCAACGCATGCGGCTGCCACCAGGCGGACTCGCCGCCAGCATGTGCCAGCAGCCTGCACGGCACAGGACAACTGGCCATTTTCCACGAAAAGCACACACTCCCGCACCAGGCCCACACACACAGGCATCACCCACAGGACAGCCTCATGCGGAACCTGCCACGAAAAGCCCCGCCGGAAGCCCAGATGTAAAAAAGAAAGGAAAAGGAGAATGCCTCATGCTTTTTTTGACTAACTTTGCAAGAGGATATAAACAAACTCTAAAATACATATCAGTACACAATGAGTACACAAGCAGAAAAGATCAGGGAGTTGGTGGAACTCCGTGCCAAGGCTCGCATGGGCGGTGGCGAGAAGGCCATCGAGAAGCAGCACGCCAAGGGCAAGTACACCGCACGCGAGCGCATAGCCATGTTGCTGGACGAAGGCTCATTTGAGGAGATGGACATGTTCGTGCAGCACCGTTGCACCAACTTCGGCATGGAGAAGAAGCACTACCTGGGCGACGGAGTGGTGACCGGCAGCGGAACCATCGCGGGCAGGCTCGTGTATGTGTTCGCACAGGACTTCACCGTGAGCGCGGGCTCACTGAGCGAGATGCTGGCCAGCAAGATATGCAAGGTGATGGACATCGCCATGCGCGTGGGCGCGCCTGTCATCGGGCTGAACGACTCGGGCGGCGCACGCCTGCAGGAGGGAATCAACGCCCTGGCGGGATATGCCGAGATATTCCGGCGCAACATCCTCTCAAGCGGCGTCATCCCGCAGATAAGCGCCATCATGGGCCCATGCGCGGGCGGGGCCGTGTACAGTCCCGCGCTCACCGACTTCACCTTCATGGTCGAGAACACCTCGTACATGTTCCTCACAGGCCCCGGCCCCGTGAAGGCCGTACTGGGCGAGGTGGTGACACAGGAGCAGCTGGGCGGGGCCAGCGTGCACGGCAGCAAGTCGGGCGTGACGCACTTCACCGCATCCACCGAGGAGGAGTGCATCGCCATGATCAAGCAACTGATGACCTACATACCCCAGAACAACCTGGAGAAGGCTCCACGCGTGGAGTGCACCGACCCCATCGACCGCCTGGAGGACAGCCTCAACGAGATTATCCCCGAGAACCCCAACCACCCCTACGACATGTATGAGGTCATCGGCGGGATTGTGGACAACGGCGAGTTCATGGAGGTACAACCCAACTTCGCAAAGAACATCATCGTGGGCTTCGCGCGCTTCAACGGGGAGAGCGTGGGCATCGTGGCCAACCAGCCCAAGCAGCTGGCCGGCGTGCTTGACTGCAACTCAAGCCGCAAGGCCGCGCGCTTTGTGCGCTTCTGCGACTGCTTCAACATCCCCCTCGTGACCCTCGTGGACGTGCCCGGATTCCTGCCCGGCACGGCGCAGGAGTACAATGCCGTCATCCTGCACGGGGCCAAGCTGCTCTACGCATACGGCGAGGCCACCGTGCCCAAGGTGACCGTGACCCTGCGCAAATCATACGGAGGAAGCCACATCGTGATGAGCTGCAAGCAACTGCGGGGCGACATCAACTACGCGTGGCCCTCTGCCGAAATTGCCGTGATGGGTGCCAGCGGTGCGGCCAGCGTGCTCTATGCCAAGGAGGCAAAGGCCCTGAAGGAAGAGGGAAAGACCGAGGAGGCCAAGGCTTTCATCAAGGAGAAAGAGGACGAATACACCAAGCTCTTCGCCACACCGTACCAGGCAGCCAAGTATGGCTACATCGACGATGTGATAGAGCCGCGCAACACACGCTTCCGTGTCATACGCGCCCTGGAGCAGCTCGCCGGCAAGAAACAGCACAATCCTGCCAAGAAGCACGGGAACATCCCCCTGTAAAACCGTCGTACACAATATAAACAAGGAGACATGACATTACTTACCGACTGGCCCACGGCATGGCTAATGACCGGCATAAGCGTGGGCATCGTGTTTTGCATACTGCTCATTCTGGTGCTCGTGCTGCAACTGATGGGGCGCATCAACAGCCACCAAGGCACCACCGCCACCGCGACAAGGCAGCCCGACGGCAACCCTTGCGGCTGCAACAGCGGAAAGCCCTCGGAGACCGACATGGCCGCAGTGGCCACCGCCGTGCACCTGTACCAGAATGACCTGCACGACATCGAGAGCGGAGTGCTCACCTGGCATCCCACCGAGACAGGCTGGCACAGCGAGCTGAACCCCACGCTCTAAATTTATTTACCTCTTAAAACAGACACAACAAGATGAAGGAATACAAGTTCAAGATAAGTGGCCAGGACTACACCACAAGCGTGGAGGAACTGGAGGACGGCACCCTGAACGTGACCGTCAACGGAAAGGCATACCAGGTGGAAATACCCGAGAAAGCCCAGCATCCCGCCCATTCCGTGGCAAGACCCGCCGCCCCGGCAGGACAGGCCGCGCCCGCAGTGGCACGGCCTGCGGCATCTGCTCCCGCCAGCGTGGCGGCCCCGCTGCCAGGCACCATCACCGCCGTGAAGGTGAAGGCCGGCCAGAAGGTCAGGAGAGGCGATACCCTGGTGGTGATGGAGGCCATGAAGATGGCCAACGAAATCACAGCCGAGGCCGACGGAACCGTGAAGAGCGTGCTCGTGAGCCAGGGACAGAGCGTGAACCAGGGAATGACCCTGGTGGAGTTTGTGGCCGACACGCAGCCCGCCACGGCTTCTGCCACCGCCGCCAAGCCCGCCGCCAGGCCCGCTGCCGCTCCAGCCCCCCCCCCCCCCCCCCCCCCCCGCCCCCCCCCCCAAGGGCGTCACGGCCCCCT
>ERZ808259.92-NODE-92-length-60167-cov-7.969989_pt1 | contig 60167 bp, 76 predicted proteins | sample MGYA00521279_ERZ808259 | MGnify/ENA primary metagenome ERZ808259 (study PRJEB31516, sample SAMN03275586) | gut metagenome | biome: mammalia-associated habitat; material: feces | host: Papio cynocephalus | place: Kenya | collected 2012-07-27 ...
AGGATACCGCCAAGGAGGATACCACCAAGGAGGATACCGCCAAGGAGGATACCGCCAAGGAGGATACCGCCAAGGAGGATACCACCAAGGAGGATACCGCCAAGGAGGATACCGCAACGGAAAAGGCAGATATAAAGGTTCCCGATGAGGATGGCATTGTGGTGGACCCGGTGGCAAGTACACCAAAGAAAACGAGAAAAACCCAAAATAAAAAATAAACTTACAAATACACATGGCAACAGATTTTAGTGCTATCATGGGTTCTGATGGAACCCCTGTGGAAGGAAAGCAATTGTTTGGCAAGGCGTCATTGGATGCCCTTTTGAAGAGTATCAAGGCTACCCGTGACGTGCTGACCGCTGCGGATGCAAAGATTGTGGCAGATCAGAAAACGGTGGATGCCGGCCAGGATGTAAATATCTCGGCAAATACAAGGAAGAACGAGGAGCAGGATACCACCATTGCCGGCATCCGTGCCGACCTCGGTGAGAAGAATGCCGCTGCCGGCGCAGACACTGCCTTTGCACGTATCAAGCAACTTGAGGAGTCATTGACCTCGGTTACCGGTGACCTTACCAAATTGGTTACCTACCTCAGCAATCAGTTGGATGCCGCTGCCGTTAACACTGCATATAAGACGGCGGTTGGCGATGCTGTTACATCAGGTACCGACAACCCATAATCGGCGCGCAGGAAAAACAACAAAAAGGATACCCACAAGGTATCCTTTTTTATTATTTATACATATAAAAAATTTTCATTAAAATAGTGTCATGGCTCAAATAAATGATAAATTCTATTTGGACTCCCGCGGGGCCACCCAACTGATTAATAAGATTGCCGAGGCCCATAATTTTAATAAGGCGGAAATTAAAAAAATCGAGGAGAAGATGAAGGCCGTGGAGGAAGACCTTCAGAAAATTGTTGACTTCATCAAAAACCAAATCGACACCCAGGCCGTTAAAACGGAATACAAGGAAGTTGTCGGGGATTAGTTCAATATAAATATTGGAAAATATGAAAAGACTTGTTATTGGTTTCGACAAGGTATTGCATTTCTCTGCGTGCCTACTCATTACCGCCATTATTTTTGCCGGTTTATACCTCACCGGTGCCCCTAATATACTCTGTATATGCAGTGGTTTTGGGGTAGCCATGATTATAGGATTTGCCAAAGAGTTCTATGACAACAACCACGGTGGGAAATTTGATTGGAAGGATATCCTCGCTGATTTTATCGGTGCTGCCATATCATCGGTTATCCTATATGACATGCCGGTACTAACTGCGGTGGTAATTTGTATATTTGCCATATTTGTGCTAACCTGTGTACAGATCCGATCCGAATAGGGATAAATTAAAAATTAAACCCTTTTAGGCTTTTGGATATTAAATATATTTTAAGCCTTAGGATTAAAAAATTAAATCCTTTTAAGATTTGGCTCCTAAATATTTTATTTTTACAGTTATATATAAATATAAGGATATAGGATATAATTAAAAAATTAAATCCTTATCCATATCGATCTTTGAAATATTTTTTTTAACCAATAAATTACCCAACATTATGTCCAACAAAATGACAACTATGGAGAGAGTAAACAACGTGGTAACCATTTGTGGTAACCTGAAGGATTACATTATTAATTTCGGTGAGGTGGTAATAGCCTACAGGAACGAGGATGGAACCTTGAAGGTCACCATTGCCGATACGAAGGACGAGGATTTCTATCCGGGGAAGGTTGGTATTCAGGATGAAAATCCAACATTGGATTCCACCTTCCTGTACTTTGATGAGGTAGATAACAAATGGGAGGAATTTAAGATTGGTTCTTTGGTTTATACCGGGGAGAACGGAAGCCTGGTAGAGGACGATGATATTTATAATAAGGTCCAGGAGTTCCGAAAGGCCAATTCCAACAACACTGCAATCTAATAAAAAAGGACCGCAAGGTCCTTTTTTTATGCCCGTATCCGTAGGATTTGATTTTATAACCATCGAGCAAACCTATAGAATTTGATTTAAGGTATCATACTGCGATTCTAAGGAGAGATCTCCTCGGTACCTTCATAATTATAAGGCTGAGGAATTTTCTTTTGTTAGAATCGCAGTATGCGATTAACGGTCAGTCTACATAATTTCGCATAGCGTCAGGACAAGGAGGTCGATTAAAAACATATTACAACCCCAGACAAGGACCCGAGTGTAATATTTATCCCTATCCATGGAATTTGTCCGGTGTCCCCGTATACCCAGTATTTTTTTTACCAATAGGATAACGGAGGACACAATGGCGACATGCAATACGTCCAATTGGGGCCATGGAATGTCCATGTAGGTCAAAATTGACCATATCCCCACATTCCAAAGGACATAAACGGAAAACATGTGGATAATTATGCATGGCAGGAGGAGACCCACCTGTATGGGGATGGATATGGGATTCCGGGCCGTTCTCCTATTATTGGTCGTATTTGTCATATTCCAACGGAAAATAAATCATTTAATATATCCCAGGTGTCGTCCTCGTATCGGTTGTAGTGGACGGATGTCCCAATATTTATCAATATATTGCCGTCCCGGGTTGCCTGGATATATAATATATCAAACAGGTCGGCCGGCCGGTCACCCCCCACGGTTTCACAGGAACATGGACCGACAAGCCATATATCCACGTCGGTTATTGATTTGGGGCCATCGAGTTGACGCCTCACCCCGTTAATAAATATCTCCCCACCTTTTTCCTGGTGGACGATGATCTTTGAAAACTTACCGGATTGTTCGGTAAATCCGTGATCCCGGAGGGCCTGGCGGAGTATACCCATTATGCTGGTGTGTGTATCCATAAGCGTTTGTTGTTTTTAATTTATTTTTTGAGGAGATTTAATAATATTTCCTTGAGTTCATTGTTTTTCCGGATAAATCGGATGACGGTGTTAAGGATTTGGCTTGCCCTTCCGGAGGTAATGCTATATTTTTTGGCTATCAGCTGCAATTGGGTTTCCTTAAATCCTTTTAATCCGAAATATAAATAGAATATATCGCGGGATCTATCGTCAAATTTGGCATCCACCTGTTGGTAAAGGTGCTCATATACGTTTCCTTCATCAAAGTGGGGGTCCGTGTACAAACCATATCTTCCCTCCCTGGAATAGGAGTCCTCCCCTCCGGTTTCCCCGGTAATGGTGGTTAGGGATACGGTATTAAATGATTTTGATTCCGGTTTGCTGGAGGTATATGCGGTTATTCGTACCGTTCTCATTTCCGAATTGATGCAGGTGAGCATATTATTTCTAATTGCAAATGCAGCAAATTGGGTAAAATTCATTTTTGACCGGTTTGGATCGAATTGGTTGATTGCCAATGCAAGTCCCTCATATGCCATGGATTTGAGATCGTTCCACGGCATTTTGATTCTGCAATGGTATTGGTGAACCATTTTATTTATTAATGGTTCATACTGCCGGACCAGTTCATTTTTTGCGGCCATAGGCTCCTCGGCCAATCGCACCCGTAATTTTGTATTCTTTGTTTGATTCATGAAAATATATAACTGGGTTTCGGGGTTCTTTAGTGGTATGCCGAAAAAAATGCCGAAAAAAATTACCGGGAAAATTCCAACCTTGATTCCATCCTGTTGTTATTGGGATTCAGTATGAGGCGGCAGGTACCTTTAATATATTCGGAATCGAGGTCCTGGTGGGATACAATAAAATAGGTTTGATCCCCCCGGATGGTGGTCTGCATGACATTAATAAGGTTACCTCTTGTGGTGTGGTCGAGGTTACTAAAGAGCTCATCCAAAAATATGACATTACATCCTGCACCGGCAACGATGGTGTCCACCACGGAGAGTATAATAATCATATCCACCAATTTGAGCTGACCGGTACTAAGGGAGGAGGAGGGGATGTCGTTTAATGATGGGGTTTTGATGTGGCATTTGAATTGATCATCGAACTCAGGGGTATATCCCATAAACATCATGGAGGAATATTCCTTTATACGGGCGTTGACCGGTTGAATGAATTGATTGATGATCTGCTGCCTGGTATCGGTGCGGAGGAGGTTGAGGATTGTGGTTACATCGGCCTCCCTTTTGTCTAACCCGGCAATCTTTTGATTACATTCCGCAATCTGTGCTGCGAGATCCTTTAATTCCTTGTCGGACATTTTCTGAACAATACATTTTGCCTTTTCCTTTACCAGTGCATCCTCCTTCCTCCGAATCTCTGATTGAATAATGGATTTTCTACTGGCCATGTCATTCCTCAATCCCTGTATATTGGAGAGAAGGGTTTGTTTGGTGGCATTAAACTCCTTATAGTGCCTTCCGAGTTCCTCCTTTTCCTTGATTTTACCGGGAAGGATGCCCTGTGGGATCTCCTGGTGGCATACCGGACAAATACCTGATTGGATGATTTTAATATCCTTCGCAATGGCCTTACCCCTGGTTACCACAGCAGTGATTTTGGCGTTTACCACCTCAAGTTCCTTGTTAACCTCCGCCATCCCATTCTCCAGTACAGCGGATTCTTCATGGAGTTTTTCATTAAGATCGGCGATATCCTTTTCCAATGTAACAATCACCTTGTTATCCACCTTATCACCGGCCTTTAACCGGGATTCATATTGGGATTGAAGGACATTCATGACCTTGCCCTCTGCCGCCCTCTCGGAGGAGATATCCCCCAACACCACCCTGGATTTATCAATGTACTCGGTAAGAAGGTTCATTCCGATCACCTGGTCAAGGAATAACTTGGTATCCTTTGCATTGAGGGTGCTCAGGGATTTGAAACTATTAAAGCTAATAATACAAAGGAGTTCCATCGCCTGCTGGGTGGTGTCCAAATATTCATTTAATTGGAGCTGGGCATCCCTCTTATCGGAATAGTCCAGTGGCCTGCCACCCACCTCCACATATAGTGGGGATTGGCCATGAAGATTGAGTTCCCTTTTTATATATATTGATTTATTCATGGAGTCACACCACAACTCCACAAGGCCGTGTTTCTCCCCCCAGGATATCAGGTCTTTGTTGGATTTATTGGATATTTTACCGTATAGGCCGTATATGATAGCCTCACCAATGGTTGTTTTCCCCGACCCAATGGGGCCACAGACCTTCCAAATACCCCCCATCGAGTCAAAATTAATGGTGGTCCTTGAATAGAAGCTTTTGAAGTTTTCGAATTGAATTTTATGTATGTGCATACCAACGCAACCATGTCATTGGAATAATATATCCAATTATCGGTATAAAATTATTGGCGTTGAATTAATTTTACATTAAAAATACACCTTTGACTCCTTTGTGAGATTGGAGTAGCTATCCGAGCTATGCATTACGTTCCTCATATCAGATTCTGCATATTTGTCCCTGATTTCATCCTTTATTCCCCTGACCTCCTTGAGGGATGCCTTGATATCGCCGGATTTTTTAACAAATAGGATTCCCATGGATGGCCCGGAGGCCATATACTTACACAGGTCATCATAAAAGTCCTCCTTTTTATGCACCGCATACAGGCGATGTGCCTCCTGGAGGAGGAGTTGTTTGGTCCTGGTTTTATAAATCATCCATCCATCCTCCTCGAATCGATTAATAATGGTTTTTGAAAGGGAAAGAAATCCCGGTTTGATAACTATAAAGCATATTGGCTGTGGCGCCAGGTAGGTAGCAAGTGATATCATGTGTTTGCAATTGTATTTGCCCTAAATAGGTTTCCGAGTTCCACTGAGCCGTTAATATCAGGCTTGGTGGTCTTGTCATCAAATATATTATAGGAGATGGTCCTTGTGGTGGATCCGTCCTTGTTCCTTCCCACCACCTTTTTGAATGCCTCCACGCCGGCCCATAGGTTTCCATTAAGAAATGATCCGGTTTTTTGTGCGATGTCCGGTATGGATAGCTTAAATATATTCCCGAGGACGACCTTGTTGACCTTCGTGCCGATACGGTTGGTGGCCCATCCCGTAAGCTGGCCGGAAAGGGTGGAGTTGATGGAGTTATCCACACGGTCATCAGGGTCCTGGCCTCCGGGAGGACCTACCCGGTATCCGGTGGACAGGCGTGGGGTGATGGTGGTTTTTGTGTTTTTCTTTTTACCGTCCTTGTTATCGGTGGTTTTACCGTTCTCATCCTTTACCTCCTCGGTTTTTGCGTCATAATCCTGGAAGTTGGTGGTTGGGCTGCCCTGTGCGGCATATCTATCGGAGAACTCCATACCCTTTTCGGATATATCCCGGTAATAGGAATCGATAAACATCATATCCCCGAATCGTTTGTCGAAAAATTCATTAAACCGGGTTTCATATACATCCCGGTAGGAGATCTCCAACTTGTAGTGTTGTTGACCGCCTTCCACATTATCTATATTGTCATACCCCGTTCTCGCAGATCCATAGTCAAATTCACAATCATGGAACTCCAGGATCTTATATGAGGACATATATTGGGAGGCATTATCAGGGTTGATGGTGGCATAGTCCTCACTCTCCGGGGTTATCCACTCCCCAACCTTTCCCAGGGCATCGGTAAGCTTGGGTTTATCTATTGGGGTGTGAAGACCCCATATTGGCTGTTGGAATAGGACTATGGACATATCGAATTTCCGGAGGTTTGCCGGAAGGATGCATCTTTTATATTGCCACGACCATACCACACTCCTATATAGGTCCATTAGGGTGCCAATCCTGTCGTCCACCGGATTGACAAGGCATTCAATGGTTATCTTTGCCGGTTCCTTCCATTCCATCACCGATGTGGCCTGCGTACGGGCGACCGCCTGGTCCAATCCGGTTATCTTTTGCCAGTACCACGGGGATTCGGAGTTGATGTTGGATAGGAGGTTGATGAAATGGTATAATGCCTCTGCTCTTTCTATCTCATCATTCATCATAAGATAGGAAAATGCGGTATCATAGTGCCACCATATGAGTTCCTCCGGGTATTGTGCGGCCTGGGGGTCCTTTTCCCAGTAGTTTTGTTTTTCCACCGCATTATCCATATCCCCTGTGGTGATGGAATTGCCAATATACTGCCACGTGGGATCAAGCAGGCCATTCTTGTGTCCATTAGATCCATCCGCATCCTCACCATAGAAATGGAATAATATTTTGAAGTATGTGTTCCCCGGGGTATCCCACCGGTTGAAATCGGAGGTGGATGCTCCACCGGCCTGTATCCATTTCTTCCTCTCCTGGATGAATACCCCGTAGGATAGTGGATCGGAGGAGATGGACGCATTTGACATGCCCCTTGCCTTTTCTATAATCTTATTGATTCCCATTCCTTATCTCCTGTTTATTTATAAACTCGGGCACCATACTCTCCGGCCTGGTCAGCCGCAATCTATATGACCACTGGTGTTCATAGTCGTATTCCAGGGATATCCCCATCACGGTATATTGCCCGGAGTATTGTAGGTTGGGGATGAGTCTGCCGACCCCTGGGTCCGGATTGTCAGGGAGGAGCTCCTTGAGCCACCCGAGGTTGTATTTATCAAAATCCTTTATAATCTTTCCATCCTTGAGCATCTCGAAGGTATAGGTGTTTCCCGAGTTGTTATCAAACCACACAAACCGAAGCTGATCCCCGCGGATCACCCCGAGTAGTGGATATTGGAGTTCCACCTCGATCATTTGTGATTTTATCTTTGCCAAATAGAACTCCCTGGTCTTCCCTGCCAGCAGATAGTTGTAATCCCCATATACCTCCCCGAGGTAACTAAAGGATTGGAATTTGTCCATTGTTGCATCCTTATCCTTGAGGACATGGTTGATGCATTCCTTTTTATTCTCCTCATACACGGACACACAATTATAGGTACCATATAGCTCGTTGTTTTGTGGGGTATTAATCACGGAATAATCCCTTACCAGGAGCTCGGAGCCGGTTACCGATGGCATATTGGTAAGGAGGGCGTCCATCAGCTGCGGGGTGTTGCTGTCATTTTGGCGGATTCCGGTCACATCACTGGACACCCACACCTTCATATCCTCCGGTCCATCCACCGAGTTCACCCTATCATATACATTGCATAGGTTAAGATAGTTCCAAAAATCCACCCACACATCATACACATAGGCCTTGTTGGCACCGGACTTCCCTATCTCCTCCTTCAGTACATTTCCATAGGATTCATAATTACAATACATATACCTTGTATCCTCGGTGCTGCGGACATTTCCTGCAAACCCCAATCCGGTGTCCACACTTATCTTATCACATAGGTCATATGTGCTCAGCTCCCCGAGGGCCTTGAATCGGGTATCCGTAAGAGCGAGGTTCTTATATACCCCGGTGCCACGGATCATTCCATCATGAAGGTCCATGGTGTCAATGAAAAAAGTGAGGTTGATTTTCTTATATGCATTTTCGAACGCGGGCAGAATTTGAATTCGAAACTCGTTATCCCTTCCGGGCCCCATCAGCTGGGTGAATCTCCCTCTTTTATCCACAAAGGAGAAGGATATAATGGGGAACACCCCGGTTCCATCCAAAACAAGGCTATATATATCATTCCACTCAATGGTTAATCCGTTAATGGCTATAAGTGGGGATTGGATGCCGACCACCTTGAGCTGGTCGTTCATGGTGTAATTTTCATTATCCAATGCATCCCCGGTGACGCTCGCCGAGGTGGTATCCAGCGAGGCGACAATATTGGATTGTTTGACGCTCGGGTCTCTTATAACGGTAATTTGTGCCATTTAATGGATTCAATAAATCACTATTTTTGATACCTTGTCGATATTAAATCTGCTATCCCCGATTATTGCCTGGTTGGGCTTACGGCTGGATGTTTTGGTGGCCGGTATTGGAAGCCCGGTGGACGTGATTCTAATGGCGCCGGCGTTTTGGTTTTTCTCCGTCTCCTTGATCTCCTGGCTTACCGTGGTCTGCCATGCGGTATCGGACCGGACAATAAATTTTTCGAGGTCATCCTGGGCCGGGGTGAGGAGGAGCATTCCGGCATTGAGTTCGAATGGGTTGGATATCCCATTGAGCTTACATAGTATATCCGCGTATTCCTCCCCACCGTATAGTTTTTTGGAGAGGAGGTCGGGGCGGGCAACAAAATCCTCATCCACCTCCGTGACCGATGCCATATAATCGGATGGAATCTCGAATGTATAGGTGAGAAGGTCCGTTACATCATCATTAAGGTAGTCCGAATGGATGGTTTGTTTGTTGGCCTGTACTGCAGAGTAAAGCATATTCTCCTCGTGGTATGATATATCAATAATAAAAAAAGGAACCGGTTACCCGATTCCCTTTTCTATTTTCATTTGCGGGGGTGATTATCCCATTTTATTACATTCTGTTCATCCTGTGTCTACGGAACATGGCCCTGATCTCCCTTTCCCTTTGGTTTTCTATTGAGTCAAGGTCCTCATTAACTGATTTTGTGGGTTTGATCTTACCAAAATCAATTCCTTCCCAAAACTTTTGAATGGCACCGGGGATGCTGAAGTCATAAATCTTTGCCCTCCTGGCAATGGACTCCTTTACCTCGTTGTCGGCCATATTATACTGCGGGCGGATGTTATCCGGCATCTGTGCAATGTACAATGGCTCTACGCACTCGTTGACCGATGTGATCGGGGTGGAGGATCCAAAGTTAGGTTTCTTAGGTTCCATATTCTCCAGCAATGCCAGGGTATCGGTAATACTCTTCAGTTTGGACTCTTTCGTCTCCTCGGTGTTCTCCTTGATCAAATCCTCGACACTCTTTGAGTATTCACTCTCCATCCAATTTTGAACCTGTGGAGCAAAGTGGTTGATTATCCAGTTTTCAACACCCGGCGAATACTGCTCCACAATCCATTTCTCCACCTCAGGGGAGTATTCATCCGTAACCCATTTCTCCACCTCAGGGGAGTATTCATTTACGACCCACTTTTGAATCTCCGGGGAGTATTCCTCAACAACCCATTTTTGGATTCCCGGTGCGACCGTGTTGGAGATATAGTCCTTGAACGATTCCTTTACCTTACCGGCAAATTCTGTCCTTATCCATTTCTCCACCTCAGGGGAGTATTCCTCGATAATCCATTTTTGGATACCGTCACAAAGACTGCGCATATCCAGGTTGTTGGATTCGTTTATACCGGCACTACGGAGTTTTCGATTTTCCTCTTCCAGGACATTGATCCTTTCCTCCATTGCTGCCAGTCTATTCAAAACATCGTTGTTGTTTTCATTCATAATTTTATCTGAATTTCCGTGATTTTCGTCATTGTCCTCCTTGATTATCAGGATGTTATCCGTTGGTTGCTCTGCGGACTCCCCCGCGCTCTCCATTAAATTCACCCTTGCCTGGGCGAAGCCGGGGCATTCCACAATATCATAGGTAACCAGGTTCTCCAGCCTTACGTTACCGGACTTGTCAATGGTACCGCTGGCCCTGGAGCTAACATATAGAGGAAGGCCGCCACGGACAATCTCCTGGGCAATTTTCCCCTTTGGGGTGTTTAATAACTTGATTGTACCGGTTACCTTTCCGTTTTCATCAATATCAATGGCTGTAATCTTATGGGATATGTTCTCCAGGGAGGTGTTCATTCCTGCCGGGTGCTCCAGTTCACCGGCAACGGCGCCATCCTCCTTGATTTTCTTTTGGAGGCGGCTTACCATCTCCGCATAGTTTTTGGTTTCATATACCCGGTTGTTCCGATTTCTAACCCCACAAACACCAAACACACCGGAGAGGGTCATAAATCCATCACTGGTGTTTTCATGTTTCATCTCGGTAACCGAACCGAGGGTTTCATATATTCTACATTTTGCCATTTTAGATGCTGTATTTGGATATATAATATGTTTGATAACACTAAAGCGTAAATTTTTTAACCCATATCCTCCGGAGGAGCTGAATGGATTTGATTGTCAGCATTGTGAGTATTGCCATAAATAGTATACCAACCACCAATAATGCCGACCAGGTGGGCATAAATATAATATATAACTCCCAATGTATCCACCCCAGGTACCACATCGCAACAACCAGTACCTGGATTACGGTATATATAACAAATGTATATTTAAGTACCCCCATTCTTTGTATGGTATATGAATTATATATAAATCAACACCAATAAATATACCTAATGCGGAGGAAAAAGGCATAAAAAAAGGACCCGTAGGTCCTTTTTTATCAGATTGCAGTGTTGTTGGAATTGGCCTTTCGGAACTCCTGGATTTTGTGGTAAATATCAACGTTACCTACCTCTGCCAGGCTTCCAAACTCCCCGGTGTAAACCAAAGAACCAATCTTAAATTCCTCCCATTTGTTATCTACCTCATCAAAGTACAGGAAGGTGGAATCCAATGTTGGATTTTCATCCTGAATACCAACCTTCCCCGGATAGAAATCCTCGTCCTTCGTATCGGCAATGGTGACCTTCAAGGTTCCATCCTCGTTCCTGTAGGCTATTACCACCTCACCGAAATTAATAATGTAATCCTTCAGGTTACCACAAATGGTTACCACGTTGTTTACTCTCTCCATAGTTGTCATTTTGTTGGACATAATGTTGGGTAATTTATTGGTTAAAAAAAATATTTCAAAGATCGATATGGATAAGGATTTAATTTTTTAATTATATCCTATATCCTTATATTTATATATAACTGTAAAAATAAAATATTTAGGAGCCAAATCTTAAAAGGATTTAATTTTTTAATCCAAAGGCTTAAAATATATTTATTGTCCAAAGGCCTAAAATTCGGATACCTCCGTGGCGAGTTTACTGAGCACGGCGAGTTTGACCGGGTCGTTTTTCCATTTCTCGGTCAACTCCTCGATCTTCTCCCTGATTTTGGTTATATTACCTTGTTCCAGCTGCTTCTTTATCTCTGCACCTTTGGCCTCCTCGGATTCCTTAATGGCACCTTCCACTGCCTGATGGTACTCCTCGGTGAGGTCCACGCGGGTATTCTTTTTAATGAACTTCAGTGCCTCCACGGCATTCTCATTGATGGACCACGGGCCGGAATGGTTGGATTGATACAATGAGGCATATAGATTGTTACCGGATTCAATGACAACAAATTTATCTGAGTTGGTGATATATACGCTGACATTGTCCAAGTCACATATGCTGTCATAGTTCTCACACACCAGGGCCACCGACTCCAATACCGATGCAACCTCATTCCTCCTTGCAGGACTGGTGGCCATGAGGGTTAACCGGTTGTTCTCCCTGACCTGTTGGGTGGTCATATCCTTTTTGACATCACCGCGGTGGTAGGTGCACCTATCCTGGGATTCAATCACATATTCTGCATTACCATAATGGATGGTGATGGTGTTCTCATTTATCTCAGCATATGGTGAGCTTATAAGTTTGGATACCTGGATAAAGGTATTGCTGAGGGCCTGCCACTCATTGCACTCCTGGATGTTTTTTGCATTATCCATCTTATAAAGACGACCCTCGACCACGAAGCAATATCCATCCCCAACATTTTCCACCATACTCACCGGCTTTGTCCGGGTAAATCTTGCGGTATGCTCCACCACGGGCCTATCCCTGAATATTGATTTTGCAATATTACGGAATTGCTCACAGTACATAACATTTTTCAGTGCGCCGGACCGGATATATTTAACGGCATCCTCCTCACTCATCTCCAGGAGCTTCTCCGCCTGACGGGCAGCATTCCTATTAAGCATTGCATATGGGGAGGTGGTTGCCTGGATGGACTCGCATGCACTGCCGATGGCCCATAGCGTGCGGTTTTGGCTGATATAGTTATTGATTCCCTCAAGGAGTTTGTTAATGCCGTTATCATACTGACACCCTACACATTCCTTGAATAGAGAGTTAACCACCGAGAAGGACTCCGGGTTACCCATAAGGTATGAGGTGTATTTGTTGATAATGGACTGGCCTGTTTGGGTGTTTGCCGTGCTCTCAGCCAGCATGCGCGACAACCCGAGGTTCATTAATACTTTCGGTGATTTCATCTTATCATTGGTATCTTTATTGATATAATAATCAAATAATTATAATTGGACCTTTTTGATTTCCTCCAGTATAGGTCGGAGTTCCGGGGGAATCGTATTGGATATTATCCCGTCAATATCCAATTTACCGGGGTTGATGCCTTTGGTGGTGGGGTGGTTGTCAGGCTGAGGAATCACCCCAACATGGGCAAATGTTCCCATGTATTTCCTAATGGTGTCAGTATACAGTGGGAGGTCCTTTGCCTTTATATATAATTCAAAGTAGTCATGTTTTCCAAACGAGGTGATATCCGCCTTTTTGATCTCTTCGTTGAAGAGCCTATGAAATTGGATCACCCCGGTGACCTTGTGATGGGTTAATTTATCCCCATTGAGTTCATAGAAATACCTATCCTGGTTGGCATCGGCGAAGGTTAGAGGATAGCAGCTTCCAAGGTTGTTTATATTATGATCAAAATAAGGGTAGTGGATATGCCCGGAGTATACCGGACAATGGCATCGGGGGTGGGTGGTAACCAGGTCGGTGTGGGTGAAGATTCTACACCCCTTGTATCTTGCGGTAATACCGGTGATATCCTCACCCTCCATGCAGTACCACGGAATAAATATATCATTCCCCAGGGTGAGGATTTCCTTGCTGACCACCTGGATGTTGGTCCCCTCAAGGATGGTCTCCGGGGTGCAATACTCATCACTGGTCATCAGGCCAAAGTCATGGTTTCCGGCCACAATAATGAACTCATCCACCAAATCACATAGGTCGATGAATGCCTGTCGGGCATTTTTTAGGATAATGGTATTAATGGAGGTGCGGGAGTCAAACACATCCCCGCAATGGACCAGGCGGATAGGTCGGCCCTGGGATTGTATGAATGGTATTAGCTGGTGGTATATAAATGATTTTTGGTGTTCCCACCAGGTCATTGAGTTGTTTTTGACCCCGAAGTGGGTGTCGGTGAATAGAATTGTTTTCATGGGGTAATATATAAAAAAAGGGGTATTTAGAATACCCCCTTTGTGATTTTTATGTATTTATCATATAACTTTCCCAATTTTGTGTGCTTTAGCCTTTTGTATTCTGCCTTTAACCTGGCCTCATACTGTTTTGAACTGGCGTATCGGTGACCGCGAAGACTTGTATAATTCCTCATAAGGTCGTGTTCATTTTTTTTACCTCCCATATATTTTCTTTTGACCAGCAAAATATATGGTTCACAGGAGTGATCCGGGTGGCCGTATTTATTCCTGGGCCTCTGCCCGTCAAATGAGCCTACATTCCAAACGGAGTTGGTCCGCCTTGCGGATCCATGACTTCCGAGACCGGATTCAATGGTACCCTGTGCGATTGCAAACATCAAGTTAAAATTGTGCCGGATACATGTTTCTACCAGAGTTTTTCCATTTAGTTCAGATTTAGGAAATTTTTTCCGGATATATCTATTGGTTTCCTGGATTAATTTTTGTTTTATTGATTCCTTGAGGGATTGTTTTGTGGAGTCCGGTGAGGGACCTTTTACGGGGATGCTGTCCTGAGTTGTGGTGGGGGATTTGGTTTTATCATTTTTGTTGTTGGTGTGGGGGAAGCGTTGTTCAATTTTTGAAATTTTTGGAATTAATGGTGAAGTATGGGTGTGAGGATTTATCAGAGTGGTGGATGTTGCAAATAAAACAGTAAAAATAATTTTTTCTTTTAGTCCTTCCTTTATTGTCATTTATTAGATATTTTTTTGTTTCCAATTATGTTTCAGCGAAAAATACAGGGACACCGCAGTGCCCCATATATATAATAAGCCTATATCTTCCGTTGGTGGATTTGGGTCTGGTATAAATCCAACCATTTCGGATCCACCCTCATATCCTCCAACCTAAATGATGTCATTTCAGTTTCCGATATGTGAACCCTCTTTATCCTTGTTTTCCTTGTTTTTTTCATCTATATCATCCATTTCAATTATCATTTTTGTTCCACAGGCACAGGTCGGTGCATTCCAGTTATTTTTCTCCAACATCTTTTTTGATGCTACCAGTTCAAACCCACATCCTGGGCAGAATATGTTAAAACGGGTTTTCTTCTTTTCCTTTGCCGTTTTTGCAGGGAATTTAACCGCCTTGCCGGGGAATTTCCCGTACTGTTTCTCCACATCACCGATTGCGGTTTGAATGAGGTCCTTGCAGTACTGACTCGGATTCGGCTCGTTGTAGGGGGCCTCAAAGTAATATTTATCCATAATCCGTTTATATTGCTTCCCTTTTGGTTTGATATTCAAAAACGCCTGGACACATATAAATGCAAGGTTTACGGCGATTTTCTCCACATCCCCAACCTTCCAATCCAATGCGATGGTGGTGGGAAAGAAATCATCCATTCCAATATCCTCGGCCTCCGATGGTTGGACCACCTCACATTCCCTTTTTCCTTTGCACCGCCCAAATCCGATTTGGTATTGGTGGTGAATTAAATCCAAATCACCACCAAAAAGATGGGTATCCAAGGCATCCACCAGGTGTTGTGCCCATTCCTCTCTTGTTATCTGCATATTATCTCCTATTAAATTTTAGTAACGGTGACTATTTGCTCCGGGTCAAAATAAATATCATGCTCCGGGTTTTTGTCATATTGATCCCAGTCCACATATTTTATCACCGGAACAACCACCCCGGCCTTGTTTTGGGATATTGATGGCCAACAAATGCTTTTTTTGGTCCCCCCATCCATTAGGGTTACCATGTGGCAGGGATCCAACCATTCAGCAAGGCGGATCCATGGGGCATAATCCATAACTGACCACAGGTCCCACACCGGATTCTCCACCGGTTTGTCCTCAATATATATTTTTTCGTTATAAAAATCCACGGTAAAGGTATGTTCCTTGAAGAAGTTGGGGTCCGATGCCTCCCCCGCATTCCTGGCAAATTCCTTATATAGCTCGGTAATGGCATCGGTGCTGCTGCAGAATCCCTCAACATACATCCCCCGGTGGAATCTTAATGAGTCAGAAATACAACCTCTAATGTCGCGCGCCATAAACTTCTTCCTCTCCACACTTAGATATCCCGGTATTTGATGGAGCAGGTTAACTATATCCGCCGGTTTGGAAGCACAGGCAATGGATTTCCGACCGATTGCGTACCGGTACGTCATCCAAATAAAACTATCCAGGTCGCATCGCTCCGGGTCGATGGTGTATTCTTTGTTCTTCATTTTATAATGGTTTTATTATAACAACTCTATAATTTCCTCCTCTTCATCTTCCTCCTTCACCGGTGGGGTGAGCTGGTCCTTGTATTTTGTGAAAAATGCCCGTATCACCTTCTCCCCCACATGGTGACTTCTGTTTGGATTAGCGTCCCGCTTGATGCAGGTTTCCATCGAGGTATAGACCGGTTCCATTATTAGCTCCGCGTTATACCGGACTGCGATGCGTTTCCAGCGGGTCAGTGACTCCGGATTGAGGTTGGTGGCATCAATAATTACATCATACATCTTACCCAGTGCCCTCATTACGGAGTATTCCTCTATATCCGTGATATAATCCTCCCGTTTGGGTGCCCAATAGGTACCGGTCCCATGTCGGATGGCATCCCTGGAGACTATTACTGCTGATGGGTTCTCCGTGAGCAGCTCCATGGCCCTGGTGGACTTCCCCGAGGCTGGTGCCCCTTGTAATACAATGATTTTCATATATTTGAAATTTTAATCTTTATGGATTATATATAACCAGAATTCCAAATTATTTAGTTTTTCCAATATCATTACGGAAAATTATATGAGGAGTATGAGGGAGAATGGAAATGTCAAAATAAACAACCCCAGGGATACGGCCCACACCGTAAACCAAAGGCCGAGGATCAATTTAATGATCCATGAAATTATTTTACGTACTGTCTTTGCCATAATCCAATATATATGAAATCATATTATAGTTTATATATACCATAGCAAATAATGGATGCACCCGGAAATATTCTTGATGTTGTAAAGGCAATTAATAGTGTGGACGAAAAACTCACGGCGCTTGTGGGCAATTTTAATAAATTGACCGAAGATATAACCACCACCAATACCACCGATAGGTTGGAGTCCCATAATGCCATGGCCGTAACGTTGGCAGCCCCACCGACTAAGTCCGGTTTTGGCATGTTGTTGGATAAAAACGGGGGTATCCTTACATTGCTCGAGGGTATTAAAAACGAAATAGTCACCGGATTTAGGGCTGGTGGTGTCAGTAAGACAGGGGTCGAGGTGCAGACCCTTGAGCAGAAAAAACCAACGTTGGACCCGGTCGAGACAATCATCACCGGGGTTAAGGACCTTGATAGTAGGATCGGTGAGGTTAAAGATGCACCGGAAAATATCAAAACATTATCCAAAACCATCACCGCAACGGTAAAAAACCTTAATAAATTATATGGTGCCGCCGCCGGGGTAAAGGAGCCGGACCAAGCGGATGGACTCTTTAATAATACCACCAGGGACGCCATAGTCTCAAAAATTCAGGCAATAAAAACCTTTTTTGATGATATAAATAAGGACGATACCCTGGGTGGCCTTAATGATGGTGCTATTTTAGACATATGCAAGAAATTGGCCAAAAAAGAATCCATCGGCGGCAAGGAAATGCTCCTGGTGGATGCCATAAAAGCAGTGTTTGGTAGTATAACCAAGATACTTGGCTCCACCGCAAAATTAAAGCTGGATGCATCAAAAAGCGGAATGGACCCAACCACAAAGGACTCATTTAATCGGTATCGTGATGCGTTATCCAATATATCAGGTTTTATCAACACAATTGTTAATGGTGAGGAAAAAGAGGGGAAAATAATAAATCCATATACAATATTTTTCGGGAAGGACAGTGGAGGAAATACCACCAACCCCCTCGCCACCTTATATGGGGTACTCGATGATTCTGCATTCATCAAGGACAAGGCAAGTGTATTGGATGCCCTAAAATTGACGTTTGGGAATATAACCAAAATATTCGGGGCCACGGCGAAGCTCAATTTTGGTAAGGTAAAAATATTTGACGGGGACAATAATAATAATGTATTCAAGGATTACAAACAGGCACTAAAGGAGATATCGGATTTTATTGGGGTCCTTGTCAATGGGGAAAGGGGGGAGAACCCGTATACCATATTTATCAATGCTGGTGAGGGGAGTACAGCCAATCCACTCACCCCACTGTACAATGTCCTGAGCAGTGAGAACCTCATCGATGGCAAGGCAAGTGTATTGGGTGCGGTAAAATTGGTGTTTGGAAATATAACCAAAATATTTGGGGCCACGACAAAACTCGACCTCAGCAAGAGTACAGGAATAAAACTGGGAAAGGCAAATGATCCATTTTCCCGGTATAAGACCGCGTTATGGAGTATATCCGAATTTATTAATGACCTTTATACAAATTCCGGTAACCACTATAAAATGTTTATTGACCCCAATAATGGTATCAACCCGGCCCAAAAATTATACACCCTGCTGAACGATAAAAACTTTATCCCCGGAGAGGTAAAGGTTGATGAACAAGGCAATAAAAATGAGTCTGGTGGAAAGACGGTGGGTGGTGCGATAAGCGGAATGTTTGGCTCCCTAACCAGTATATACAAGTCCACCGATAAGCTGAGTATCATGAGTATCAATAATATGCCTGACCTGGGACCTAAGGGGGACGTGAGAAGGTGTCTGAGCAGTATCTCGTCATTTATTGACTACTCCTATGTCCTATTCGGGACCGGGGACCGGGGGTCCATAATTTATAAGATTAAAGGTTTATATACCCAGTTTGTATCAAAGGACGTAAAAGGAAATACGGTTAAGGCGTTTGGCATTATCTCGGATATAATCAAAAAAGGTCTCTTCAAATTTGGCTCGGATTTATTTACGAATGAAGATATAATTCAGGCCAATGATGGGGCGGATATGATATCCAATGATAATGCGTTTGTCCGTAAATGGCTAAATGCCATCGCCCAGTTCACCCGGTTCCTGGTCGACCAAAATGGTCCCATAAATCTTATTAAGAATAGTCTGGATGGTCTTAAAGGGGTATTGGAAACCGAGATAACCACCGGTGATGGGGAGAATGCAAAAACCAAAAAGGTTACCCTCGCAGCGGATCTTGCGACCACATTTGGCAATGTTAAAAAAATACTCACCAGTGTATCCAAACTAAAAATACCGGATGATCTGCAAATAGCCGGGATAATCATGGCTACCCAGCGCAATATGGTGAAGATTAGAGTGGGATTATCCTTGTTTTCAAAGGAATTGGATCGGGTCAAAAAGGAAAATCGGAATTTGATGAAGTGCCTGGATATTGTCGGTAAGGATGATGGGAAATCATTCGAAAGTAGGTTTATAATCAAATACAATGCCGTGTTGTCCAGTATCAAAACGATATTTACCAAGATGACCAGTATGTTTGGGAATAAAACCACCACCGATGAGAAAGGAAGGCAGGTAACCACCAGTATTTTCGATGGGTTATCCGATGCAACGTCGAGTGTACAGAATAACGCACACCTTGTCACCCGTACGTTAAAGACCTTGGGGTGGTTCCTGGGGGGCATCAAGGATATGGATGTGATCAAGGATTATACCATTGATGAAAATTCGAAGGCGGTACCGCCGGAGTATATAACCAAGTCATTGGGTGTGATCGGCGATATGACCAAGATTGTATCAAAAATCAAAGGTCTTAGTGCGAAAATAAATGAAAATAATGGAATTGACTATGAGTCCATAACGAATCAATCAAAACCTATAATGGATTTGATGATGTCGTTGAACCAGTCATTCAATAATTTTGCGAGACAGGCATCCCTGTATGACAAGGAGTTATTAAACACCATACTCGAACCCATTAAAGCCTTCCAAAAGATAATCACCACCATAGGGAAGCTCAATGAGAAGATAAAGGAAAACAACGTCAATACCGTTGATATAGACACCGCGGTTAGTCAGGTTAAGCTGGTACTCATGAGTATCAGGAGGGCGTTTGTGTCCCTTCTCAAGTTATCCCTCCTAACAAATGTGTTTGTTAAAAAGGGTATAATAAAATCCCTGAACAATACCATCAAGCTGCTTTCAAGTGTTATCGATGAATTAAATGATATTAGCAAAAACGGAAAACTCAGTGAGCTCAACGCCGATGATGTTATAAGGTGCATCGAGATGTTTGACAAGGCTATTGGCAGAATATACAGCAGCACCAAAAACATGTTCAAACTCGGAATTATGGCCATGATGTTCCGCCGGGTGGACGCACATAATGTAATAGAGGTCATCCGGTTGATGGGAATTATTAGTGAGACCATTAAGAAGTCCATTGGGAAAAATCAACTTACCGGTGGGGAGGTATCCGCAATAACAAATACCCTAAACTCCCTTAACCTCATTATAGGAAGTCTACCGAAACTGGTGTTTAAGATGTTCCTTGTGGCCGCGGCGGTGACTGTAATAGGTGCAGGTAATTATAACACCATGACGGCGATTCTCAAAAGTGTGGTCAACTCCATCTCTGATGTGTTTAGGATTGTCGCCGCCCTCGCCGAGAGTTCCGTTCATATTAGTGGGTCGAGCGAAAAGCAGATTCAAAAGGCGGTTAAAATAGTATGTTCGGTCCTGGATGTGATAAAAAGGGATCTTGGCGAGGCCACCCTTACCGAGGAGCAGGCCAGCGGGATTAAGAATAGCATAGATGCCATCAACGTGGTATTTAATGCAATTCCAAAACTTATTATTAACCTTTTGAAGGCAAACATCCTGTTGTCATTGGTTGGGGATAGCCTGGCGCAAAAAACCATCAACGGATTTGATAACCTTTCATTGATTATGTTATCCGCACTGGATAACCTCGGACCAAAGGCCGTCACCCCGGAGGATGTGGTAACCATGAAGGATACAATAACGGAGTTTATCGATATGCTCGCCACAATTGATAAACTTGTTACTGGGATAAGGGAGGTAAATAAGAAATTATCCTGGGTCACCGATAGGAGGTCAAGGGCCATTGTCTCCTCCATCGGCCGGTTGGCATTGATATGCAATAGAATAGTAAATGTAATTGATGAGGAAATAGACCAGGACCGGGTTAGAAGAACAAATAAAACCATAAACCTATTCCTGGGAATTGTCCGGGGTATGTTCGCCCTGATCGTATCCCTCATCCTTATAACCCCGGCAATATTATTGTTTGCATTGGCCGCACCTGCCGTCATCATTGGATTCTGGTTGTTCTCCATGGTTCTCAAGGTGCTTATATATATCATTTCGAAGGTACTCGCAGATAGAAAGCTGATCATGCAGCTGGTATTTGTTGGGTTGTTTATCCTCGGGATGATTGCCCTCTGCCTGGAGATTATGATATTCTCCATTGTTGCAAAACAGGCACTCCAGGGAATTGGGGATATCATTCTATTTATGCTCGGGTTGATTGTTGTTGCCGGGGTGATTGCACTATTTGGGTATGCGATGTCATTTATACAAACCCTTATGATGCCGGCAATTACCGGTGTGGCCATGATAGGTATCGCCGTACTCGCGGTATTGGCCATTGCCGGGGCACTATGGTTGCTACAAAACATTGAACTTGACCAGGAGGCCATCAAAACCAACGTGAGGATGGTAATCGGTACCGCAATATTTGTATTTGCACAGGTATTTGAAGAACTTAAACTACAAATTGGTGGTGGGGAGCAGAACCAGGACTTTCTTGCCGTGGCCGGGTTGTTTATAAACGGTGTGCTGGGGGCATTGTTATCCAGTGTAATCCTCTTAATTTCGGTGATATCGGTGGCTGCCATCCTGTACATTGCCGGAATGCTGTGGCTGATTCAAAATATCAAACTGGATAGGAACAAAATTCGAAACAGCGTACGGAACGTAATCGATGCGGTGATGGAAATATACTGGGCCCTGTTTGGTGCTGATGAAAATGATAGGTTACGTGAGGAGGGGGCCCCGGAATGGCTCGTGATAACCGATATGTTCTTCAGACCGATCCGTCAAATCCTCCAGGCATTCACCGCATCGATCACATTGATGTTGTCCGTATTTGCCGTTGGGTCCGTTTTGCTTATTGCCACCTGTCTTCGTCTCCTCCAAAATTTGAATCTCAATAAAACAAGGATTACCAATAATGTACAGCTGGTTATTGGAATCGTTAGGGATATCCTGGCGGAACTGTTCGATGTGACCAATACCGAAAAGGAGGCAGGGAGTAATGGTATCCTCGGATCCATTATCTCATGGATATGGCCGGGGCTGAACTCCTTGCTTAATGCATTTTTTGCCATGGGAACAATGATTTTTATGCTGGCAAGTATTGGGTGTATCCTCGGGATTGCAAAGATGTTGGAGAGTATTGCCGACCTCAATGTGGATAAGATAAATACCGCAAAAAAACGAGCCGGCCAAATCATCGGGGTGGTTCGGGATATTATGGCCGAGTTGTTTGGTGACGTCCCCAATACGGCAAAGGAGATGGCAAATGGTGGGTTGGTTGGGACATTGCTCGGATGGGTATGGCCACCACTCAAATCCATTGTTGACGCCATTCTATCCATTGCATTCCTCGGCCTGTCCATGTTATCAATTGGGATGGTGAAGGCCATCGGGGAAAAGTTAATTAAAATATCCGAATTTGACACCACCAAACTAAAACAGGCAGCCACCAACGCAAAAAATATCTGCCTGACCGCAAGAAATATTGCCGCTGATGTCTTTGCGCCGGATGACACAGTCCAGGTGAGAAGCAATAAGAATTGGTTGGAGGGTGCACTTGACTGGCTCGGTTTTGACTCGGAAATCATTGAGGCATTTATGAACCTCGGTAAGTTCGCCATTTTGAATGTCGCCATCGGAAGCGTGGCCAAACTTGCGAACTATATGGATGTCATCAATAAAGCAAGGATAATATCCACGCTTACCAGGAGAAAGGCCCTGAACATCATTACGGCTGCCGGCTCGGTACTTACCAACCTGAATACCACCTTGTCAAAATATGATGAGGATGATATGGAGGATTCCATGATTAGGCTCAAGCTGGTGGGCGAGCTTATGGGTAAAATCAAATCCCTTGCAGGTGTTATGGATAATATAGGGGGGATGAGAACCGATCCATTATCCACCCGGAATATCGCCGCGGGAATTATTGGTGCGGCGGCATCCACATTTGATGAGGTGAACAGGGCCCTTATATATAACACCATTGAAAACACAAGGCGTAAAATGTCGGCCAGTATCTACAATTTTGATCTTCTTCGTGACCTATACACAAAATACACCCGTTACGGATCCCAGGAGACCGGTAATGATGTGGGGAATGCCCGGAAGGTACATGCTGCCAATATCTCCTGTGTTGGGGCAATATTCCATCAGGTGGATGGGATACTGGTTAATGAGCCCGGGGTAAGGAGGAAGATGGACCTGTTGGATCGTATTAACTCCTCCATCAAGGGATTCGTTAAGGTCGATGGCATGGATGTACGGAACTCCAGGATGCTGGTGGATAACTACATCCGGTTTATCGAAAGGGTGGATAGGGCAAGGTTGGCATCTTTGAAGACCACCGAGCAGCTGATGAAGCACTGGGCCGACCTATCCATGTCCATTAATGGAAACTTTGATAAGCTCGCCGAGTCCATTAATGAACATATCATGCCGGCACTGAAGGAGTTGGATAAGACCATGGATGGGGTTACCAAAACCCAGCAGAAGATCATACAACTCATGGAATCCGTTGAGCCAACCGGTAACGGGGATGGAGGCGGCGCTGACACCTCACTACCTACAGGGGATACCACCCCGGAGGGTACCACCCCGGAGGGTACCATTCCAAGTGGCTCCGTACAGGATGATGGTAACGGAAGTATGCCCGGTGGACCGAAAAACAATGGTACCCAAAGTACCGCAGAGGAGAAAATTATAACAGCACTTAATGGCATACGACAGGCAATCAGCAGAAGCTAAAGAGGTTAAGAAAACAGAGGACTCCAAAAAGCCAAAGGATAACACCAACATTCAATACATCGAGGACGGTGGAGGTTGGCAGGTGTCCCCTATGGAACCGGAGTCCCCGGAGGACTGCCGGGCCATGGTACCGTTTAAGAATTATTATGACATCCTGGTGGAGGGGAGACTCTCCGCCCACCCGGCATTCAAGGACTCCGTTGACTATATGGGGGACGTGAGCATGATTGATTTTGATCCCGGGGATGTGACAAGTGCCGGGGTATCCGAGGGTATCATCAATGCCATGTGCTTCTTTGAGGCCGGCCTGACCTGGAAGGACCACTATCCCCGGAAATTCCTGGTGGGGTACGGAAACGACTGCGGACATAAGACCTATGGAATCGGATTGTTATATATGCCGGATAGGTCCAGCGGTCATAGCTTCCTTGATCAGGTTAAGCCGGTGTGGGGGGAGGACGAACTGAGAAAGCTATATCTCCAACATGTCAGGGTCCGTAGGAATTTCGTGGATGCATTTATTCGGAAACATAATATATCCTTAAACCAGGATCAGATCGATGCCATGGTGATGGCCTGGTTCGGACTCGGACAATTCACAAAGTACGCCTGTGCACAGGCCATCGCCAGGAACCCCAATGACCGTAGGATATGGGACCTGTGGATGCGGCAGGGCAGGATGGATCTCGCCGGTCTTGTTAGGAGAAGAAACTTTGAAAGGCACTGGTATTTTGGAATGCACGGCACCAGTGATGTCCCGTCATGGGTGTTGGCAGGTGCCAGCTATGGTAAAACGGTCACCCCGGCGGGTATGCCCGGTGGGTCACAAAAGGTATCCCAGCCGGGGACCTTTAACCCGGCCGCAGCGGCCTCAAAGGCCTGGAACAGGGCATATGCCAGTTCAATAGGAAAGTGTGCACAATTCGTCCGTGAGGCTCTTAATGCCTGTGGGTTTAAGACCCCTAATAACCCGGAAAAGGCAAAGGGGTATATTCAAAAACTCCCGGAATATGGATATCCTTGTATCTGCGTGTTGCCGGATGAGAGGGCATATAAGAAATATATCGAATCCAGTGCCTGCGTGGGGGATATTGCGGTATATGAAAAACCACGGCATCCCGGTGCGGCAGGACATATCTGCATCTGTTGCGGAAAGAGTGCATGGGTATCGGATTTCAAACAGGGATCCGCGTGGGTATATTATTATATTTGCCCACCACGGAATATATATATCTTCCGGTACAAAGGTGCTGCCCTCTCCGGGTTCTCCTCCCGGGTGGCCACCCACCCCCCAAAGGCCACGGAGGAGGTATGGAAGGAGGATATCCTAAAGAGCCCGAGGATATTAAAGGGTATCCAGGATATCGCCCGTGCAATACGGAATAATCCCCGGTTTATGAGGAAAATAAAGAACAAAAAACAAAAATCCCGGTAGGAATACACCGAAAATGCGACATAATATGTGGATTTTGTGATATTGTTTGTTTATGAAAACATGTGAAAATAAATGAAATATATAATCACCGGCCGTCATTGCGGCGGCAAGCATGAGGTATTGGATCTCCTCGATCAAAAATTTGACGTTAAGGTGGCCAGGGAGTTCTGTACCATTCCAAAGGAGGACATTGGAAATGTATATATAGATGAGAAATACCAGGTATACTCCCAGGACGACGTGTCCAATATGTTTAATAGTGGGGGGTATATATGTATGACCACCGTGGAGGATAATAATGTCCTGGACTCATACACCCATTATAGGGGGATAAGTTTTTATGATTTTGACCTCGCCGATGTGATGGTTATGTACCCCTCGGAGGTGGTTAATATTAATAAAAAACAAATCCGGGATGATATCTGCTTTGTATGGATGGATGGAAATATCGACTCCCGCATCCACCGATTCTCCCAGGAAAACCGCCCATACCACTTCGCCGAGATCGAAAATCAGGAGGCACAATATGACAATGATTTCACCCGGGTTATATATGGTTTTGGCTGCGGTGTGATGTATTTTAATAATGAAATTCCGGAGAGGGTGGCCTGTATTCTTAATGCATGCATCCAACACCCGGATCTACATGATTCCTTTATTGAAAATTATAACTAACACATATGATACAACAATCCAATGGCAATGGTATAATGCTAAATACCGGTGACTCCGGCCCCATGATGCAAGGAACCTGGTGGAATCCCAATACCGGTCATAAGTTCACCGTGAAGGACTGTTATTTCGAAGATGGTGACTTCACCGTGATCACCACCGATGGTCAGCGATTAAACTATAACACCATCCAAAACTACATCCAATGCACCAACGGCAAAGGCGAGGAGGTCACCCCACCCAGCACCCCGACAAAGGAATCCACCCACCCCATTCCCAAACAGGTGTTGGATGAACTGGACACTGATGATCAAAATAATGATATAATATTACCCGAAGACATGGAACTTGGAAATTTATATAAGCCACAGCCACAGGACACCGCACCAAAAAATGAACCGGCAACGGAACAACCTACCCCTCAGGAGAATCCCGTTGATAATGTTGATCTCACAATGATCAAAAGGGTGTTGGATAGATTCCCCATCCCCACCATTAATGCCCAGCTTGGTTGGCCGGACGCCCCCAACCGGCAGATTGACACGCTGGTAAATCTCCTCGGTATTGCACCGGAGGATATAGCCACCTATTATGCCGTACACCTGGATACCCGCCAAATTTTCGAGCTCACCAGGAATGCCATCAAGGAATATATATGCCGGATCGCGGACCAGCAGGTTACCCCAAAGGAGACCCCGAAGGAAACCCCGAACGTTGTGGATCAGGCAAAGCCAATATCCAAACGGGGATCCCGTGGCAGCAAGGCGGTAAAAAAATAATATAATACGCAATGAAGGACGTTGATGAATCCGGGGCATGGCCTATTATGGATGGAAGGGTGGACGACCTCCCCGTGGAACCGGTTATCCCCATAGACCTGGATGACCTGGAGGATGAATCCTCCGATCTCGCAAGAAGGATGATTGGTGATTTGAACTCCTTATATGGGGATGAGGACATTCTCTCCAAATTTCCAAAGACAAAGGCCCGGTTGGATATAGAGTTCGACACCCTGAAATCCCTTATTAAGATGCGGAAGTCCGGCGAGCTATGCCAGGAAAATCTCCTGGCCGGCATCAACCAAAATCCAACAAGTGCAGCATTATATGCCTCATTGGGCGGCATGCAGAGATGCTCCCTTCAAATCACCGGTAAGATTAATGACACCGTGGATAGGATTAATAAGATTATTAAGAGTTTCCAAACCGAGTTGGATAAGACCACCGGAAAGATGGGTACCCAACCCATTCCTATCAATGAGGAGGAAGAGGATAAATCCACCGGACTGCGTACCTATCGGGGGGCAAAGGCATTTATAAAAAGCATGGAATCCCAATAGGATTCGATTTTATAACCATAGAGCAAATTCATAGAATTTGATTTAAGGTATCATACTGCGATTCTAAGGAGAGATCCCTGTAGTGCCTTCATAATTATAAGGCCGGGGGATTTTCCTTCCTTAGAATCGATTTTTATATTGTACAATCCCCGAACAATCTCCACACATTGGCATCCCAATTAATATATGTGCCGAGGGAGGCCATCATTTCCCTTATATGTTTTTGGGAATAGGTGGGGTGTTTTGATCTATACCCCAGGGGACTGGCATCGGAGCCGAGGAGCACCCTATCCGTGGGAAGGGAGAGAATCCTCATGGGGTTGTTATACATATAAAACAATGCATCCCAGGAGATGTCCACAAACACATTGGGGTGGAGGAGGGCTATTTGCTGTACCTGGCCGTAGTTCCAATCCGGGTTTTCACACCGGTCATCCATGCAGCAATGGCAGAGGACAATGGGAACCTCCGGGAAATCGGCGATATCATTTGCCAACCGCTCAACATCCCGGGTGCTTCTTGGTATATAGTGGACATATACCGGCATGGGGCCGACCTCCTTGGAGAGTTTGAGGGTGTCCCGGAGGAAGGATAGTTTTTTATAGGGGACCTTTTTGCCACAAAAATAATCATATAGCTTCAGCTCACCGAAACCCCGGATGACCTCCTTGTGGGATTTCCAAATGGTCTCCAGCTGGTCCACCGAGCCCATGGAGGTGGCGAGGATCCAACGGCCGGGCCCGGTTACCATGGGGAGGTATTTGTCATATAGTGATGGCATATCCTTATACCGCCGTGGGTGGTTGTAGTCAATATCCCCGAAGCCTACACATCGGTATGGAATGTATGGATTCAGGCCGGCGGCATCAAATAAATGGACGTGGGAGTCAATGGGTGGGCCGAGTGGCCCCATTGCCTGTTCAAGGATACATTCGGTTAGATTTCTCATGGTGTTACCTTTATTTTTCCAGTTCAAACCGGAGACCTATAATACGATTCAATATGGCAAATGACCCGGTTAGCTTCATCATCCTACCACGCCAGGTGAATACCAACCCCTCGGTGTTGTTTATCCTGCTCCCCAGGGCACGGAACTTATCCAATGAGGTGGCAAGCCTGGATATCAGGTCGGGGTTGTTACTTGCGCGGACAGAGGCGATGGTGGCCTCGAGTTCCTTGCCTAACACCCCGATCGCCTTGGCCTTGTTATCCCGGTTGGCAAGGCCTTTGGTGAGGAGGATAATCCGGTTGGCCATCCCGAGGAATATCATATTCATTGGGTCGGTGACCTCGGCGCACAGGCTTTTGTAACCTTTTTTATCCATATATATTAGATCATTCAGGTGGTCTGCATGCCTTGTTTTCAGTACCCTCAGGTTAACGGACCGGTCCTGGTTGAACCATCGGTTGAACAGGTCATCATCGCCTTGGGCCCAGTCCGGGGCCAGCGTCCGGTATCGGGCAAGCCTCCAGTCATTAATGGTGGCATCCATGGGGAGTCCTTCCTCCTTGAACAGGTGCTCAATGCGGGAGGAGTATTCCTCTGCGAACCGGTTGGAGTCCTTTACCACCTGGATGATGACATTCGGGGTGAGGGCCGCCTTGTCCTCCGCGGTGATGGCCTTTTCCAGCACATCAAGGCCATCCCTGGTGACGGAGTCCTTTACCCATTCCCCGGCCACCTTTTTATATATCCAAATATTATGAAAATCCACCTGGTCGTCATCGTAATACATTATATTGGTCGTTCCGGCAATAATACATTCACAATTAACCACCCGGCGGGTGTCAGGGGTGGGATTGAAAAATTTGGACCCAATCCTTTGGAATATGGTGGTGATGGTACGGCCGGCGGTGACAAAGGTACGCTGGATTGCCGGACGGGATTTCCATTTATCCACCATATCCTGCAAGGACATGCCACCACGGGGGGAGTTAAGGTCGGATTTATTCCTAATGAATACCACCTCCCCCGCGGAGGTCATGGTAGCCTGGATATTGGTTCCATCCAGCTTCTCGGTCATTTGGGTTACCTCGCCGGAAAATAGATCATGGATCATTTCCACGAGTTCTTCACCGGTGAGGTCCGTTTCATCCATAATATGGGCCATATGCCCGGATTGACCACCTTCAAATATGGTGTTATATAATGATTTCATATTCACACTACGTAATTTTGAATCCGGCCGGGGGACAGGTACCACCCACAGGACTTGGGGTATTGATGGAGGTGCTGACCAGACCGATTGGGGTTTGGGTGATTCCAATCCTAAGGACAAATTCATATATGGCCTGTGCCATCGGTTCGGCAAAGGAGTCGGCAAAGGTGGTGGCCCATAGGGTGGAGGCCTCGGCGATATCCGCCTTCATCCTTGCCCGGATATCGGGGTCGGCATCGGAGGAAATGGAGGTGGTCATCGTTGCCTTTTGTGCTGCGGCAAAGGCCAACTTCCAAATATCGGCGGTTAGTTTTGGCTTGGCATCAATCAGCATATCACCTTCCTTTGTTTCAGGTCGATAATATGCTCCGCCTGCGGGGTGTCCCCCAGTCTCTCATATATGCGTCCTACGGTGAACCGGGAGTTGTCCTCAACCCTTATTCCATCGCCGGAGAAGTTATTCATGGCCTCATCGATGGTATCATAGGTTTGTGAGGGAACGAAGTACCCGGTGCTGGCCTCCATTACCACCCCGGGGTTGGTGCCGGATGGTATAAACACACAATCCACCACATTATATTGCTCCAATAACTTTTTGAGGGCCAATTTCATTTCATTCCTCGCATTAATAACCTCATTGATTCTTTGTATAAGGCTCTTATTTGTGTTCATCGTCATTCAAAAATATATAATTAATATTATTAAATACAAAATCCACCCCAAAGGTCTCCCCCTGGCGATCCGTTTGGGTATAGTTAAACTCCATTCCCGATATTCCATCCATCATACATTGCTCCAGGCGGATTCCCCCGGTCCTTCTCATCCGGTCATCCATCATCCATATCTCCCAGGTATCAATATCCTCATGGAGGATAGGTTTGGAGATGCGATAGAACAAGGTTTCATATAACATAAAATAGTTATATAATCCCACCGAGGTACGAAGGGTAACGGTAAATTTCCGCTCTATATTTGCCAGGGGATTGGACGGGCTTATATAGTTATTGTTTTGAACCGGCTCCACGTTGATCCTCCCCAGGTTATGTCCGCCGGCATTGGGGGTATCATCACGATGAATCCTATTAAAGGAGTGTTGGGTCTGCTGGATGTTAATATCCGACACCCCGGGGATGGATATCGCCTGTATACTCTCATTCAGAAAATCTATTGGGGACATGGTCACCCCCGGCTCCTGTTGGAGTATATCCCTCCATTTCCTCTCCACCGAAGGGGGGAGGAAGGTCTTCGGAAAATGGAACCTAAATAAATCCTTTCTTGGGGATAATGATAACGGCATGCCTTTATATATTTGGATATAATATATAATCACACATTACATGGATGATAAGTTATTGGTGGTCCGGCGTAGTGCCCTGAAAGGCCTTATTAAAACCTATGCAAAAAAACGCTATGACGCCCGGCCGATACTCGATGGTTTTATAAATCTAACCAACCTGCTGAGGGAGAGGGGTCATACCTATCGGCCCCCCATCCCGGTATTGACCACAAAATACTGGGAGGAGGAATCCAACCGATCCAATCAGCATCTCAACAGAAACCCAATAACCGGGGTGGACAGGAATACGTGGAAGGTGATAAGGGGGGTGCCTGCACCACCGGAGGAAAACCTGATAAAGGGATATCCCTTTATTTCCGGAAATAAAAGGAAATCCCTTGATTTTTGCAATTATTATAATATTATGATTTGCTGGGATGGGGACATATCCCCGGATATCCAGGATAAAATCAACCAATTCTTCTCGGAGATGGGTATCCCACAAGGTAATTCCGATAACAATGGAAAACTTATATATAGATTCGAGGGGACCGAGGATGGGTACCGGATGCTGAAAAGGTCGGTGTCCGTGATGATAGACATTCTATCCGGGTGCTCCTTTAACATAGGAGTGGTTGGAAAAAAAATAAATTAAAATAAAGACATGAGGCTCACTGAGTACATAAAGGGGCAGCTTGCCGGCGGGGTGGTCACAGAGGCGGTAAACCTCCGGGATTTCCAAAAGGCTTGTGCCTTAATAAGGTCATACCTCGGCAAGAGGGGGATATATACCATCCCCGTTTCGAAAACATTAATGATTGGCGGCAGGCAGAAAACTGCCATAGCCGTGTTTACCACCAACGGCACCGGTGCGGTGTTCCTATGGGACATGCAAAGTAATATGGGGTCCAGTGAGGTGGATTCGGTTTATTTTACGGACGACATGGATGAGTTCCTTTCCTACTGGTACGAGGATACCCACGTGGATCTCAATATGAAATGTGGGGTAATCCTTAATGGGGCCAGCATTACAAAGGCTGTCCGGCTGGTGGAGGACGTCCTCACCGGAAAGGTAAGAATGTCGTACAGGGCACTGGTTGATTTTGTTTCCGGCGCCCGGATGTATGAGGGTTATGCCGTCATGGAGGACGCCCTTGCGGATATAAAAAAGAAAAAGGCTGCACTATATATGAGGATCCGATCCTGGAACCGCAAGGGAAAGGACACCACGGAACTCCAAAAACAATATGACGACGTGGTAAGCCAATATAATGTCTTGAAGACCAGTGCCGTTGATCGGCCTAAGGTATCCATCCTCCCCGATGTCGAGGTATCAAAGGCCCAGGCGTTCTTTGAGGATGACATGAGGGCCACCCCGGAGGAGAGGTTTGATGACATGAAATCCTATATATATAATGTCATCACCGGCATTCGACCTCTTGCCTTGATTTGTGGTGCCCCTGGCGTGGGAAAAACCTTCAGGGTCATGCAGGCAGTGGAAGGAACGAAGAAGCAGCTCGGCCGGGATTATCTAATCCTTAAAGGAAGATGCACCCCAACGGCATTATTCATTGCTGCTTTTGAGATGAGAAAGGAGAACCAGTTATTAATCATTGATGATTGCGACTCCATTTTCAAGGATAATGACTCCATTAACCTCATCAAGGCCATGTACGACAGCTCCGATAGGCGCATTGTCACCTGGGCGGTGTCCCGGCCACCGGAGGTGGACGCGGAGAAAGGGGAACTTCTTGGTATAATACCGAACGAAAAGGGGAAATACTTCCTCCCGAGGGATTTCGAATATAAAGGTGGCGGAATAATTATCACCAACCTCAGGGCCGGGATGATTGACACCGCTATCAGGAACCGCGCACTTATTTGTGACCTTGACTTCACCACAGATGAGATTATCGGCCTTATTAGGGGTATAGCCCCAAAGATTAAGCCCAATGAGATCTCTGCAGAGGCAAAGGAAAGGGCGATTGCATACCTGGAGGATCTCGTTAAAAAGGGCGCACCTGTGGAACTCTCCATCCGCACATTTACCCTATGTGCCGGAATGTATATGTCCGATGCCCCGGAGAAGGCCATTCAACGGAGGATCAATGAGCAGATGAGGCTCCAAAGTGCCCGCGGCGGGCGGAGATACTAATGTGATTTATTTATATCAAAACAAAAAAAGGACCGCGAGGTCCTTTTTTAATACCCGTACCCATAGGACCATGCCTGTGGGGTTTGATTTAAGGTATCATACTGCGATTCTAAGGAGAGATCCCCATAGTGCCTTCATAATTATAAGGCCGGGGAATTTTCTTTCCTTAGAATCGCGTTTTTTAATCCCCCATGTACTTCCCCGATGAGTATTCCTTTGCCATGAAGTCGGCGAATGCGGCGGCCCTTTTATCCAACTTCACCTGTGCATCGGCGGTATACTCGGGATAGATATTAAAGGAAATTATCCCACTCCTGGTGAGATCCTCGTTATCCACGGTGATATACAATCCCTTGATATCGGTGGATCCGTTAATATATTTTGCCACTTCCTGGGCAACATTATCCGGTTGGGCCTGCGATCCGGAGAATACCACATTGGTCCCGGTGACCATATCCTGATGGAAGATGAATTTTATGTCATCCTCCAGGAAATCGGCATTGGCCATACGGTATAACCGGGGATCCTTCGCCGCCTGGACCTTAAAGGCATCCAATCGGCGTTGAATATATTCCTTTTGTTTCTCCGGGGAGCGCCTCATAATACCCGGTTTGGTCTTTATATAGGCGAGGATTTTGTTCTCCTCATCGGCAACGGCCTTGTCCATAAACTTCTTATTGTGGGCGGTGGCCTTCTTATTGGCGTTGATAACTGCATCCACCCGTACGGCCTTGTAACGGGTTAACGCGTGGTCCAATCCATTTCTAATATCCTTTACATCGGATCCCGGCACCCGGCCCAAAAGGTACCCGTACCTGGATTCGTTATATGACTCGTAGATGGTTTTCATATATTTATAAATTTATAAATCTGATTCCGTTTTATAGGTTTTCAGCCCCTTGGTGACATTCTGAACCGTGGCAAGGGTGGTGGTGGATTCCGTATAGAATATATCCTTGTGATCACTGGAGTATATCTCCGGGCATACAAAGTTGGCCAGGATTTGCCCAAATCGCATATTGGGGAATTGATCCACCAGTTTTTCAATCTCCTTGAGGATCTCCTTATTGATCCGCAGCTTACTTTCCATATTCAATTGTATTTAATTGGTTTTTGTTCCTTCAAATATAACGAAAAAAATCAAACATTTAACATGGGCTAAACATTATTATTTTTTGTATATATTGGAATCATACCAACACCCCCATAGCTCAGTTGGATAGAGCAACGGTTTCCTAAACCGTGGGTCATGGGTTCGAATCCCGTTGGGGGTACCTATTGTTTTGGCTTTCCGAGTTGGGTGATGGGAAGCTGTTTTGTTTCCCCGTTATATTCAAAGGTGATCACAGTTGACCTCGACTCGGTGGTGTCATTATCCTTCACCAGTACATTCATCGCGGTGTCACCCGGTCTGGGGTATATCCAGCTGAGGGCATCATCGGGGATGGTTACCACCCCGGAATTACAGGACATGGTCTTATACACCTTTGCCCCGGAGGTGTACACATCGGTACTCTCTATGGCGAGGACAATCTCCCCGGCCTCCATCCACTCCTTTCGACCTCCCCCGGTCTTATAGTCCACATAGTTATTCGTCCAGTAATTGGAATAGAAGTCATGGGGAATGGTTTCCGGGGTGATGCCGGCCTTTAATGGATAGTCGTGCTGGATGGTGAGCAGGTCCTCCCGGGTGACCGTATTGGCCTCCTGGGTGAAGGTTACCGTTCCATCCGCGGGGTGACCGAACTGGTCATCATAGTGGTAAGGCAGGGTTGTGGTACGGGCATCCCCAACGGTGGTACCACGGCTGGCAATGGTTATATCCGATTGCTTCCTATCGGTGATCCAATCCGGTGGGGTACCGGTAAGGGTGGCCTCGTTCAGACTGGGGAACCCGTCAATGGAACCATAATAGGGGAAGTAATCCAATCCCCCGACAAAATCGGCCCTGGGATCGATGGTGATGAACGCCACACCGGATGCCCGGATATTGGATAGCTCTTGGTCAATGGGGTTCTCCCTTGACCCGGTGGCAGGATCATATGAGCCATAGCAATGTATGCTGGTTCCCCGGAGGGTACTGCCAACCAGCCAGGGGTATGCACATTTTTTGTTGTGGAGGAGGAATGCCACCTTGGTCCCTCCAAAGCACAACCCGGTAATTTCCGCCCCTCCTACATTGATCATGGCTTTATAATATATACTGTATGCTCGTCCTTGGTGGTGAGCTTGGTATACTCATCGGAGGTGAGTACCTTCAGCTGGGTGATATTCCCGTTGTCCGTGAGCTGATTCAGGGTTTTCTCCAGCGTTGCAACCTTGGTAACCAACCCATCCAGGTTTGTTTTATCCTCCTTGGACATAACCCCACACCCGGTGGTGGTGGCAGAGGGAATTTTAATGGATAATAAGGTAGCAGGCTCGGGCTTATAGGACCCATCCGCCTGTTGGGCGTAATCGGATCGGAATATTCCCATCGACCCGTTGCTGTCATTCCATTCCCCCGGGGTAATGGAGGTTACAATAAAGTCAGGTAACCCCTTGATAAGACTCAGGTTGTTTGCAATGCCGGTATCCTGGTTGGTATTGGTGGTGGTGATCTCCGCGAGTTGTTTGGTGATGTCCACCAACCCGGAGAAGGCAAGGTCCTTATTTCCGTTTACATATTCCTTGCGGAGGTCGGCAAGGTTCGTTAGAAGGGTGTCCAATCCCTCCTTCCCGAAGATCTTTTTATTGTCATCGCTGACCAGTGTGTTTATATCCATTTCCTTGTTGCGATATTGATGATTTGATGATTATAAAATAAAACACCTTATGGCAAATGATTTATATCGGCCGCTATATACCCGGTACTCCCACTACAAGGACCTGGGGTATGCATGGGACCAGAGGTATGACTATAGAAGGAAGGGGTTGATTAACAAACTCTTGCCACCTATTATCGTTAATACAAAAAACAAGGCCACCCATGCGGTTCTCCGCTTCCTGGATGACCTGTTCTGCTGGTTACTGGACTATGTGGACCAGCTAAGGAATTTCAAAAATTGGAACTATAGGAAGTATTAGGAATTCAATTTATTATGAGGGGAACATCGCACTGTCCACCGTACCGGCATCCTTATTGATGTAGCAACGATATGGACTCAGCGTGTATTCTTCGTCCACCTTGTAGAAGGCCAATACGCCATCGTTCTTCTGCATGATGTATGAACCGATGGCTGCGGGCATTTCCTTATAGACCCCGGTCATAATTCCATCCGTACAGGCATTGGCGTGTGGTACCGTGGTGCCGGATAAGGTCACCGTGGCGGCCGTTCCCTTTATAATATACGGTGTGTTTGCCTTGAAGGTTGACTCCTCACTGAGCTTTAGCTTACCGGTGGAGGCATCAATGCCGGTGCATCGGTATATAACCCAGTCCACACCGGACGGCTTCTCACAGTTAAATGGTATGACGAGGGTACCCCACCCGGCGGAGGTCAAGGAGTACTCATAGCTCATTGGCTCCCCCTGGTATTTTACATCCTCCAACCCGGCAGCAGTGACTGCATCCTTGATTTTCTTTATTGTGTCCGCATCACATCCGGTGAGATTTATTAATCTTAAATCATCACATCCCTTGAACATGTCCGTGGTGTCGGTACACTTGGCAAGGTTCCAACCGGAGAGATTGGCGATAAGCAATGCGTCACACCCGGAGAACATCCCGGTGGTGGTGGTAACATTGGATACATCCCATGGGGAGAGGTCGATGGTGGTGATACCATCCTGGCCCTTAAAGGAATTGCTCAGGTCGGTGGCATCCCCGTTCTTCAGGGTGGTGTCCACGTCCAACATTCCGCAATATTGTTTCTCGTCATCGGTATCGATCTTCACCGGATATGAGGTACCATTAATGGTCATGGTGGTACCTGTGTTGATGGTCGTACCCACAAAATGATAGGTACCCTGGGTGCCGGGGGCTGCCGTGGGGGCACTCGGAACGGCGAAGTCCGCATCACCTTTCCATTCATGGAACATATTAAAGAAACCGAGTTCCTCGAAGCGGTAGGTAACACAACTTTTATAAAAACCTGTCAGGTCACCGGAATATGCATTACCGGGTATGGACAGGTCAATGCAGAAATTGATATTATTTCGCCAAAAATACCTAACCCTGTATGCATTGAATGTATACTTATAACGATAACCATCAGTATCCGTATACATAAATGGTATCCAGCCGGCAGATCCCATAGAGAAAAAACCACTTTTGTATTCAGCCGTGGTGTACCACCGGTTAAATTCACCATTATCATATCCCTTTCCACCCGCGGCCAGGAAGAATAATGAACCCTTAGAGCCATCCATAAACGGGGAACCCGGCATAACAAAGGCATCACCTTTACCGATGTCCTGTGGTGCACACGTCATCAGGTCTGCGTTTGGTTCTACGTGGATGGTTATTTCACGCTCGCCCCCCACATAATACTGATAATTACCGGCCGGAAGGTTACATTTCCATTTACTCCAATCGCCGTCTTTCTCAACCCCTACAACCCAGCCGTTGTAATCGTAGTCCGACATATGTTTTTTACTTTTATCCATATAGATCCTATATACTACCGTATGTTGATATATATATAGAGGTAAGGATGTAGGTTGGACCGGTATTGTGACATTTACATTCGAATTAAACCTAATCACCCCCCAAGGTCCTTTGAGGGTGACATCATAAGGTTCGGAGAAATTCCGTGGGTTGTCATAGCACTGGATTGCGGGGGAGATCTTTGAGATCTTCAGTGCACATTTATCAATATAATCCTTGATCTCCTTCTCCTTGTCCGATATAGCCTGTTCGGTGGAGGCTTTATCCATTATTACTGTTTCCATCTCGTGACATGTATTTTTTTATGGCATCAAACAAGGACGCCAGTAGCTCATCGATTTTTTCCTTTGTGGGAATTTCCATAATTGATTGGTAATTGATGATTGATATAAATGTATAATAAAAAAACACCGGCCCTCTCACAGGTCCGGTGCTTCATGGAAAAGAAAATTAGAAAAATTAGAAAAATTAGAAATGTTATCTTACCGTATCCTTTTTAAGGGAGTCCGTAAAGATAATGGTGGTCTTTTTAGCAGCGCTGTCCACCTTCATGGTGTCCACATATTTATTAACCTTCACTGAGTCCACCTTGTTCAGCAATGAATCCACCGGTACATCGGTTCCGGGGATGGTCTTAAAGTATCCAAAACCAATACCCAAACCAATAATCAAACCTACAATGGCCGCGACAATCCATCGCTTTGTACTTGAGCTTACTTTTTCCATCTTTTAATGTATTTGTATTTACTCTTCTCTATAATATATCAAACAGCAAAGAAAATTTAATCCAAAAAAATCTATGCAATTTTAATGGTTACCTCATTGGTTTTGAAAACGGTCATCATACCTTTAATAACCTTCATCACCATATTGAATGTATTTACGGAATCAATTACCTTACCGACCACCTTATTCCTACCCACCAGGATGCATCCCAATGTGTCCTCCGCGGTGTTCCCCGGATGGATCAGTACCCCGTCAAATCCCGGTACCCCGATGAGTCTCGGAATCTTCCCCTTATAAGGCTTCGCCCAGGAACGCTGGGAGAACTTCGGGCTGACGGTGTTCATGTCCACCTTGTAGGTTCCGGTGGGAATGGCGGTTTTACCATAACTTTTCAGCTCCTTGATCTTCTCCTGGCCCATCCTCTGCCGCAGGCCCCGGTCAGTATCCTCCAATGTGTCACACATATATTTTCCATTGATATATAAATGACCAATGGTATACCTCTCCTTCCTCGCAATTCTTTTAACCAGTATTAGTATTCCCATTTTTTTTATTGGTGTATTTTATACATAAAAAAATAATCCTGTTATTGTGATTAAATTCAAGGACTACATCGCCTCCATGGTAGTGGGAAAGACCCTCCGGTTCCACTGTGATTGTCTCATACCATTTGATATCACCGGGAAGGTGGTCTCCTATCGGGCCACCCCCTCGGAATTGGTTTTTGATGTGATGGAAAAGGGAACCCAAAAGATCATTACCATCTCATCGAATCAGTCCATTATTGTTGAGGAGTTGTAGTCTTATTCCCCAATAACCGGTTAACATCCTTTATGTTTGGCGCAGGAAGTCCGCAATGATCGCATACCAGTAATGGGATCGGCACCGATACGTAATCCTTGGGTACCCCCATAACCACCCCACTGACCTTTTTGATGACGAATGCCTCCTTGAAAGTCCTGCTGCCACATCGGGTGCATTGATAGTTTTCCGAGTCAAGAATCGCCTTTTTAACAGGCCCTGCATCCTGGTTGCCGGTAAATAGATTTGTTTCCATAGATCTTAATATTTTTTACTTAACATACTTAATATATGATGATAAACATTAAATGTTAAATGTTAAAAAAATTCCGGGGTTAACCCCGGAATTTATAATTTATAAAAACTTTTGTGATTACAATACATCCCTATAATCCTATAATCTTACATCCGGAAATATGTTCATTTCCCCCAATCACTGCATCCCCCTGTATTGATGCATATTCATCAAGTATCGCGTCTTCTTTTATGATTGCGTTGTCTCTTACATTTGCACTTTGTTTTAATAATGCCCTACCTTTGACAATCGCGTGATCATAAAGAACAACGTCATCTAAAATTACTGCAAAATCAGTAACCAACGAATTATGCATGAGAATGATTCCTTTTCCTTCCAAATATGCCTCGCCGGAAACTATTGAATGATTTGCGACAACGGATTTCCCTCTTACCTGTGCGTTATCGATAACTTTTGCGTCATCGATAACTTTTGCGTCATCGTAAATCCAGCATTCTCCATCCTGGGATAGATTTTGTTCCTTCTCAACAAATCCTCCCTTATCCCCTATGTGAACATCTCCAAAATTCTTCAATGCAATGATGCGATAGATTTTGCGATCTGCAAAGTCAATTGATTCGTTTGTGAGTTCAAATTTTTTATTCATACCGTTTATAATTGTTTATTCATGTTTACATATAACAGAATTTGATAAACATTTAGTTTTATCATATATATTTTTATGTGTAATTTTTTCTCAAAAAAAAAATCAGTATCCCGCTAAATTTTTTTTATTCGCTGTTATATCTATATATATAAAATGAATATTAAATATTAGAAATTAGAAATTAGAAATTAAAAATTAAACAATATGGAACTGACAACATTAACAGAGAATGGAATTGTATTGAGCGATGAAATGAAGAAAGTCGTTGCGAGAATCAACAATATTGAATTTATGGATGGAAATTACGTACCCGTTTTCGGTAAGGATGGGATTTACGTACCTGTAATGGGAAAATTCAATGATAAGTGGATATTCGGATGGATTGATTCTACGATGTATGATTATACAACGTTTGAAGATACAAAAATTAATATCGAAGCATTCGAATTAGATTTGGATGGGACAAACTTTGCGGGAAGAACACCGGAAGAATGTATTAAAAAAGCATACCAATATTATTCCCGCACCGTGATAACTCAAAGATTGTAAAATTGTAAAATATAGATTAATAATCTAATAAAGTAAAATACAGGTACAACGTATCTGTATTTTTTTTGTATATATCCAATCCATATATCAAATATATAAAGTTAATATAAAATCCAATCCATAAATGTTAACAATGTTAACGTTAACATTAACTTTTATACATAACCGGATTGTAAAAAAAAGTGGAAAAAAATATTGTGTAGACTAAATATTTTGATTTACCTGTTATATGTTAACATAGAAATTAATAATATAAAGAACATGGAAAAGAAATTTGAGGTAATTGACACATCTATTGAGTTTAACGGCCATCAGTTATACCGGATTAAGGCACTCAAGGATTTTGCTGACGTAAAATTCGGTGATTTCGGCGGATGGGTAGAGGTTCCCCAAAATCTATCCCAGGAGGGGGATTGTTGGATTTATGATAACGCAAAAGTTATTGATGTCGCACAGGTGAAAGATAACGCACAGGTAAGAGATAACGCGATTGTTAAAAGTAATGCATTGGTTTGTGGTGATGCAGTAGTTGAGGAAGATGCATTGGTTGGGGATTTTGCAATAATTTCTAATCACACTGTGCTGCGACAAAAAGTAAAAGCAGTCGGGCAGACAACATTATTTACTGATGCTACCATTATGGGAACCGGAACAATTACCGGATCTGTCATAATAAATTGTAATAAGTAAAATAAGTAAATACTTGATTATCCAGTATGAAGGATAAGGAAAACCGGTAATTACCGGTTTTTTTGTCGTTAATATCAACAAAAAAAGGGGGGAAATTCCCTCCTTTTTTATCAATTGATCTTTATTAGTTGATCCTTATCGATCATCAACGATCCTTCCAACACTTGCAACATATACATCGCACAGGTTGGGGAGGATTTTTGGATCATTGCTGAATGCATAACGATCGGCATCACGATCCGATGCGGCGGTGATATACCAATCAAATCTCTTATGTTTGTTGAATGCCTTCTTTGATTCCGGGGCAACATAACCGGCAATACTATCCGAACCAATCAGGTTGTTCAGGAAGTTATCACTCTCCGGCGTGGGGAAGTCCTCATCATCGGTGTCCGTCAGACGAACAAACAGTTCATTATCCAATATATATGCCACCAAACCGTACATACCAATAACAGATGCAGGATCACTACCGTATGTATTGGACAGGTAATCAAAAATTTGAGGATTGTTTATATCCCCCATGGCCAGGACATTGAAAAAGACATCGGCATCGGCACCCTCAGCGGCTACCTCCCACTGATCAGAGTAATACTTATTCTTTCTTATTGCGGCCTTGACATCGGCCTCGTTAAGGGGTACATTGATTGTTGCCCTCCGAAGACATTCTACGAGTGTTCTCATGTTTTACGTTTTTTTTATGTATATATATAATACCCAAACCCCAATATATTTATACCAGGTGAGGATAATTATTGCCATTTTTTCGGATATATTATCCATATAAATGCGTTCATATCATGAAGGATATCAAAGGGAAAATTAAAAAGGAAATTAGGATGGTTCATGCCAACGAAATCCATTGTCATCCATTAAACCCGAGAAGAAATACAAAGTCAGCAAAAATGGTCGCCAAATCCATTAAGAAATATGGGTATATTAACCCAATCGTAGTGGATGAGGCCGGAACGATCCTGGCAGGCAACACAAGGTATAAGGCCTTACAACTGCTCGGAATTGATGAGTTTGATGTATTGGTGGTCAGCGGTCTCACCGAGGAGGAGAAAATCGGATTTCTAATAGCTGATAATAAGGTCAATGAGTACTCACAGTGGAACTATGCCGGTCTCCAGCGAATGGTGGATAAATTGGATGACAAGGAGTCAATGAAAGAGATTGGTATTACCTCCACCGAGGACAACAAGGCAGCACTTGATGAGTTGATAAAAGGAATTGAATAGATGTGAATAGATGGCGATATCGGAATCAACATACAAAAGAAAATACCCGGATAAATATAAAATTATATTTGACCTACCCGGCCACACATGGCCGGAAAAAATATATTTATATAACAACCATCTGAGCACACCGCCGAAATGTCCGGTGTGTGGAAAACCGGTTAAATTTATTAGCAGGATAAAGGGGTACCAGGAATATTGCTCCATAAAATGCTTGGCAAATAGTCCTAAGGTGAAAGGAAAGGCAAAACAAACCATGGTGGAAAGGTATGGGGTTGAAAATCCATTCCAATCCGCGGGGATAAGGAAAAAGGCAAAACAAACCATGGTGGAAAGGTATGGGGTTGAAAATCCGTCACAATCAAATGAGATAAAAGAAAAAAAGAAACAGACCTGTTTGGAGCATTTGGGGGTTGAAAATCCATTCCAATCCGAGGAAATAAAGGAAAAGGCAAGACAAACTTGTTTGGATAAATATGGGGTTGAAAATCCATTCCAATCCGAGGAAATAAAGGAAAAGGCAAGACAAACTTGTTTGGATAAATATGGGGTTGAAAATCCATTCCAATCCGAGGAAATAAAGGAAAAGGCAAGACAAACTTGTTTGGATAAATATGGGGTTGAAAATCCATTCCAATCCGATGGAATAAGGAAAAAGGCAAGACAAACCACCGTGGACCGGTATGGGGTGAAATACCCAGCACAATCCGAGGAAATAAAGGAGAAAATCAAACAAACATGCCTAAAAAAATATGGTGGCATGTGGATGCAATCCGAGGAAATAAAGGAAAAGGCAAGACAAACTTGTTTGGATCGGTATGGAGTTGAAAATCCATTTCAATCCGAGGAAATAAAGGAAAAGGCAAGACAAACTTGTTTGGATCGGTATGGAATTGAAAATCCATTTCAATCCGAGAGAATAAAGGAAAAAATCAAACAAACCAATTTAGGTCGGTATGGTGTGAAACACTCATCCCAATCCGGACAAATTAAAAGTAAAAAAATAAATACATGCCTGAGACATTTGGGCACCGAATACCCGGCACAATCCGGGAAGATAAAGGAGAAGATCAAACAAACCATGTTGGAACGGTATGGGGTTCCAAACAAAATGATTGATATGTGCTCCAAAGGTGAAATAAAATATCATGGGTACTCCAACATCAGCCAGGAATGTTTCCACCGGTTGGATGATATATTAAAACTCCCCTCCTATTATGCCACCAGGAACCAGGAATTTCGTGTTCAGGTTAATGGAAAGAATTACTATTTGGACTATTATGTTCCATCCATGAACATTGCCGTTGAGTTTAATGGGGATTGGTTCCATTTCAACCCGTCCAAATACAAGGCGGATGATGTGGTGGAGCAATTCGGTCACCCCGTATTGGTAAAGGAGAGATGGGAACAGGATGCCAATCGGATAGAGGATATTGAATCAACCGGTATTAATGTGGTGGTGTTGTGGGAAAGTGATTATGTGAAAATGAACGACACGCAATTAATTAATTTTATAAAAACAAAAATAAATGAATAACTTTACAAAACCTAAGAGGAGACTCGTTCTTGGACTCGGTGGGGGATTGATATCCTCCTGCCGGTCAAATAATATATTACGGAAAATCCTAACCACATATGACAATGATATTCTGGTGTCCTCGGTGGATATGACCAAAGGATACATTGTGTCCTTAATGAATGCCGTTGGTGGGGATAGGATGTGGCTGGACTCCGGGGGTTTTACCTTGTTTAAGAAGCAAAAGAAATACGGGGAGGATAGCCCGGAGTTCCGTGACGCCTGTGAGAAGATGAAGGCACGATTCCTCAAATTCCTCCAAATGGGTAAATTCAAAATGTGTTTTGAACTTGATAATGAATACTTTAGAAAGGATCCGGATATAATGTCCCCTAAAAATTACCTCCGGGAGGAAATAAAGGCAATTACTGGATATTATCCTTGCCCTGTGTTCAAAATGTTTCAGGGTTTTGAATATTGGCGCTCGTTATGCGATTCCGACCTATATCCTATCCTCGCCATCGGAGGTCTCGCCCAAACCCGTGCGTGGCATATATATAGGGATGAGCTAACGAAAATGATGAAATATGCCAGGGATAAGGGGAAGTATGTCCACCTGTTGGGTTGTTCCAATGTAGAGACAACCAGGATGGTGTCCCCGGATAGCGTGGATTATTCCATCTTCCGGTATGCCATCAATATAGAAAAGGCCAATAATGCATACAGGGAAAAGGTAAAACAAGGTAAGATCACCCCCACCCCGGATGTATACGAGAGTGCCGGGCCGGATTTGTCGGGAAGGATTCCCTATAAATACATCTCCAGGGACATTGTGTTATATGCATTTGCGGATGCACGGTCCCATGAGTTCCTATATGAAAAACAAAATGAGAATATGATTGAATAAAAAAAAGGAGGACTCGTCCTCCTTTTTTGTTGTATGTATAATTATTTCAAATTCCGTGCCGGTGCCAATGCATCATATATAAGTTTTGCGGTTTGCTTCATACATGGATGGGGTTGGCCGGATTCCCCCAGTAATCTCAACCGGAAGAATCCATCCCAATCGGAATCAAACATGGTGATCACCTCTTCCGTCTCCAGGTCCAGGGGGAGGATTGACCGTGCGTGTTCCGCCGGCCATCTGCACTTTCTTAGTGCATTATAACAATACGCACTCACCTCATTGGCAAAAAGCCAATACTCCAGTGGGGACCACACCAGGTCGGTATGTTTATATATATCCCTACACCTATCCTTGAATGACCTCGTGGGGAGTCCGTCATAGGCAGATGTGCACGGCATCACCTTTATATTGTGTTTTGAATTGGAATAATCAACATACCTTGTGGATCGCTCCGAGAAACTCCCACACCGGTGGCGGTTTATCTCTGCACTGGTCCCCCGGTCGGTAAACACCCTTACCGTATATCTCCTTTCGTGTTCCGGGTACGGGTATACCATGTATTTAAGGTCATCCTTCCAGTGGTTGTCCAGGATTACCCTATAGTTGGTGGAAACGTATGCCCTGCCATCCTCGAGGTGGACCTTGGTGTATGGGTTGGCGAGGTATTTTTTAACCAAATGTACCTTATCCGTGGAGGCCAGTAAATATACCGCGGCATGCTCGGCAACACTCCGGTGTTTATATATATTTAGTATTTTATCCGCAAACCCCTTTGCCGTGATGGAGTTCCCGGCCTCGTCATATTCTGTTCTTCCCTCCGATTTATAACATGTCCGCGCGGCAGACTCCACCATTTCCCAAATCCCTTGCATACCAGGCTTTTGCGGGATGTATTCCGCGCGGTACCTACCAATAAGCTCGTTTGTATTATCCATATTGCAATAAAAATAGTTATATACATATATATCCATTAATGGGATAATGTTAAGGGATTCTGTCAATGACAAAAATCGATTCTAACAAAGGAAAATCCTCCGGCCTTACAATTATGAAGGCACCGCAGGGATCTCTCCTTAGAATCGCAGTATGACCGCTTTACGGCGATTCTTTAGGGGTTGGCATAAAAAAACCTGGCCTAAGCCAGGTCCTTTGTTGGATTTTTATGGATTTTATTTATTTGCATGCAGCAAATCAGCAATCTGCCGGATCAATTGGGCCATCTTGGGATCCCTCTTGGGAATGAGGAAGAGGAGACCGTGATTGAAGGTATCGTCCATCCACCATGCTTCGGAGTAGGAACCGGCCTTGCCTTTGTCCATATCCTTTATAACATCATTCGGATCCAACACGGGGAATCCTATTATAGCTTCATCAGGGGCGACCCATCCCTTTGAGTCACAGTAATCGTTACTGGTGTCGGAGCGGCTCATGAGGCGGGCTTCCTTCATATCGAGGTACCACTTGTACATAAGGGTTTGCTCCGGGGTCCTGTCAACAGATCTGGTTTCGAAACAGGCGATGGCAAAGTCATGGATACTGAACTTCTTACGCTTTATAATGGAGAGCAACTTTTGGGTATCCCCCGCCAGGCTCTCGTTGATGGTAGTGGTGTTCATTGCCTGGTACAGGCTTTCTGAGAGTGTTAGCATTTTCGTTTTTTTTATATATATCAATATAATAAATGTATTAATAATACCTTATTCATGGATGTCATCATCAAAGGTTTTTGTTACCCATGCCCAACCGGCAAGCCCACCCCCAATTATTCCCAATATAATTAATAATGTTACCATATCTTCTCGGTGATTTATTAATGAATTAATGACTCAAACTCCTCAAAACTTACATCCGGTGTGAATTTGGAATTTTGTAATCCTTTGGTCATCACAGCGATGGCGTTGTGCGGATGCAGACTTTCCATGTGACTTAGGAATACCTTATAATCATAAACCCCTGGAAGTCTATTAAGACCATTTCCCAAAAGCCGAATGGCATCTTCCACGAATTTCGGTTGTGCACCGTTCTTCTCGGCGAACGCCTGTTCATCGATACGTTTTACATACACCTGAACCTCGGTGGTGAGTTGTTCCTGGCACATGGAAATCACATCCTCAATCCAAATACTATCCTTGTATTCGATTCCAATCCTTGCCACCGATCGCTGGGAGTGGGGGATGGCATATTTTCCCCTGGTGAGTGCGGCATATTTGGATAGTGCAGTGCTGCATGGACAGGCGCTGGAGTAAACAAAGTCCACCCACATCACCTTCCGGAACTCATCATTTTTGTTTAGGTTGATGTCAAAGCGGACATCATAGTACATCCATCCGCCAGCCCTCTCTGATGTGGTGTCCTCGGAACGAAGCGCATCCTGCCAAAGGCGATATTGGAATTTCACCTGCATGTGGGCATCAAAGGACCCCAATGACCGCTTATAGTCCTCGAGTACCTCACAGATCTTATCCGAACTGAATGTATCATCCATGTTGGCATATAATCGGCGGACAATCCTGGACATATTAATGCCTTTCTTCTTTCCCTCCAGGGAGACGGTTCCGGTGATCTCGGCGCATACCTCCTGGGTTCCACCATCCTTTTGTTTTACTTTAATGGGGACAAGGATGTTATGGATTCCTACCATTTGAATCGGGAGATTCTCCTGGTAGGATCCATTTTGGAGGTCCGGCATATGATCCAAATAATCCTCCGATGGGATGAAATCGGAGTCATATGCCGTACTTAGGTCCTTTACCTTGATGTTCTCAAATTTATTTGCCATATATATACATCCTATTTGTTACATTTTGTATTCAATGGATAAATATAATTGGCAGTAATTGAAAATTTAATATTTGTCCACCTTGATTTTTGGTTTGTGCCAAACGAGTTTGAGTTTGTCGGCCTCCTCCTTTAACTTATTGATGTCCAGATTGTCGTTTTCGAGTAGGGGTTTGTATGCAAATAGGCAGTTTCCCATGGGGATCCAGCGGTCATCCTTTTCGATCTCACCATATAACTTATGATATCTTCCATCAATGTCCTCAATCAGATTTCCATCAAGACCGTAAAGTAATATATCAAGGACACTGAAGTAGTAGGATTTATAGTACAGGCCTTTGTCGGATTTCTGAATTGCCGGATCGGACATATTGCCTTCAATGTAATCCTTGAACCGGTTCATTATCTCTGAATATGTCAGTGTGGTAATCACCTTATAATCCGGTTGGCCGTATGATTCAAGCAACATGGAGTGATCCACTGCCATGAGATCCTCGGCAATGTCCTTGTCAAGGTTCCCATCCAGCTGGTCCCGGTGGATTTTATTACACTCCTCCTTGTCCTTTCCGGCGAGGCAGGAGGCGAGAATGCGCTGGTAGGCATCCACCGTTTCCTGGAATCCACCCATACGGGAGGAAAGGAATGACTGCATGTCCTTGTATTTGGGATCCCTTTTATATTTTGCCCGGAGATTTTCCGTGATGCCATTCTTCACCACACCACCGAGGCCATCTATATTATTGCCTATAACGGCGTCAAATACCCATTGTTTTGCCTTGCGGGGGATATAGGTGATGATGTGTTTATATTTCATCTTCCGCTGGAAGCGGATAAACCGGCATAGGTTAACGATTCGGTATTTCTTATTCATATCGATAATCTCCTTCATTGCGTCCTCCTTTTGACCGGACCACTCATCATATCTCCATGGATATAGGTTGGAGAGGTCATAGGGGATGATGCCTGGGTTGGAGATGGCGGCAAAATCGGTGAACTTCCCATACGGCCTGACCAACCTGGTGGAGTACACCTTGTTGTCATAGTACGGCTTGGCACTGGAGCACTGGCAGATGGTGAGGATGTCGTGCTTGGGTTTCCAGTGTTGGAGCATGTAGTTCATCGCGGTATAGTAATCGGGATGGAGTAGCTGGTGTTCGGTTTCCCCGACCAACTCATCGAGGTGCCATTTTGATCTGGGGATAATCTCCTCGGATGGCCTGGGGAGACGGGAACGGCCATCCTTGCAGAATTTTATCATACACCGGTATTCATTGCCATGGTTCATTCCGAGGCTCTTGGCTATCCTCTCTCTTGTACCTGTATTTTGCGCGTTGAAATTAAGGACACCCAAACGGTGGTAGATGGCATCATCGGTAGGAACGGACTCATTGATATTCCCGAGTAAAAAGGCACGTAGTGATTGTATACCCATCTTTTTTTATATATAATAGATGAATGTGGACATTGTATTCATACAAACACCCCGGCATATGCCGGGGTGGTGCACATAGGTTTATTTCGTCACTACGAAATTATATTTACCACATTCCTTATTTGCTGGAGCCACTCCTGGGGGGTGAGATCCTTATAGTTCGCAACATCAATTGAGTTCATATCCCCGATGGATTTTAGCGCCTTCCTCCATGATGGCTTGTCGGACCAAAGTTCAAAGTGATTACCTACCTTGACCAGGTGAAGCTCATCATTGCCAAATTCATCATCCATCAGCTTCCGAAGTATCGGGCACTCGGCACACTTCCCCACAGACTCCTGGATGTTGTATATATAGGAGGTGTTATTAACAACATACCCCAACAATCCATTCGTATAAACCCAATACCTCCCGCCGGTATTAAGGTTCTCCAGCAGCTCATCGGTATTGGTGGATCTGCCGAGTGCCTCGGAAATAATCCCCTCCAACCCCGGATTGCGGTGGGAGGCCATTCCCCTTGATCCACCCCTACGGATGACATCACAAATCCTATTAAAGGACTCCTTTGTCACCGCATCCGGGCTGGACGCAGGGATAAGTTCAATACACGGCTGGCCATTCATCTCCGACCATGCCGGTTGGAGGCCTACCTCATTAAAGAATGCAGCAAGGCAGCAGAACGAGGAGTCCCCGAAGTTATAATTTCCCCAAAACGGGGCGACCATAAGATGATCCCAGCTCTTACCGGTCCTATCCTGCAGGATGATGGATGCCCCGGTGATAACCCTTCTTCCATCATCGGTGATGGACATGGTGGAGTCGGTCGGCATACCCCAAAACATATTATATGTCCGGCAGATGCGGTCCTGTTCCGCCCTGGACTCGTGGTGGAATGGGGCGATCTTATTGGCTATATAGTCAAAAAACTTATTTCTCATTTTCTCACAACTTGAAATTTATTTAGCTGGCAAAGGATTGGTTGAATGTTCCAACCAATTCCCCCCACTTACCGGCATCCACCAGGTCCTTGTTATCCTTGAGGAATCCGTCCACGGTTTCCTTCATCTTCTTATCATCATATTTATCCCCGAAGACCGCCTTACCTTTCTTCTTGGCGAACTCCCGGAACTCTTTCTCGCTGGCTACAATTTCCTCACCGTTGAACATTGTCTCCATTAAAAACTCGCTGATACTCTTCATTTTATATTGTTGTATGTTTCAAAGGCGGTGTCCAAATTTTTTTGGAGTGCCTTATTTTGATTTTTAATCTCCTTTGTACTCTCCTTTTGGAAATTCAATGAATCCCTCGTCCTTTCATATAACCCGGCATACAGATCGCACTCCCCCTTGATGGAATCAATGACCTTGGTGTATCTTGCCTTGTCCTTCTCCATGGTCCGGGATAGGCGGTTGGCCTGACAGCATTTGAACAACAAAAGACCGGCAAGAATACCGATTGCTGTGGAATAATGTTTTCTGGTGATCCTCATTTTAATCTGTGATAGTTGTCCTGGATTTCCTTCATTAATTCCAATATATCCACATCGGATAATTTATTTATCCTCACGGTGGGGTACATTATGGATAGGAATTTCTTATATTCTGATTTGTTTTTCTTATAATCATTATCCAGGTTCATAAAGTCACCACCCAGGAGGTCCATTATATTCCCCTTGGTGGGGCAGGAGAGGACGGCGGCATCCAACATCCGGCGGAACTTATCCGGTGACCGCCACATATTAAGATCCTCCAGGAACATGAAGGTGTCATCCCCCAAAAGACCATCCATAATCTCCTCCCTATCGGTTACACCAACCATTGAAACCATTAATGATTCGGTGTACAGATCCTGCAGATCGGCGAGGACGTTTGCCGCGAGGTCATTGGTTTTAAGGAATTTGAGCATTTTATTGATTATGGAGTTTCGGATGTTCCCCTCCGACATACCATAGCTCTTGGCTATATCCTTTGATTTCTCCCTCTTCCTCCCGTTCAGACCAAAGAACCGGTAGAATACATCCGTATCCCGCTGGGAGAACTTGCTGGATATGATTTTGAATATCTTATCCCAAAGGGATCCCTCCTTACCATACGGCTTGTCCGGTTCGGTGGTACCCATGGCCTTTAGATGATCCTGGCTGATATTCCCTTCGGTGTCCCTTGGCATGCCGTCAATGGATACCGCATCCAGGAGGGCGGCACCATATTTGTTTTTATCCACCATACTATGGGTCCCTGAAAGGGTATGGCCATATCGGTTTATGTCATTAAGGATTTGTTGTTTAACCCTGTACCCGAGGTATGTTTTGAATGGAACCGATTTGTCCTTTGTGTCCTTTGTGCCTCGCTGCCAGTCGTTCATGGCATTGGTCATCGCCAGGAGGGCTGCGGAGATAAGGGAGGTCCTATCCAGGCGGGATTTACCTACATACTGGTTGACAATCTTATACACCAACGGCATATACATCTTTGCCGCGGCGTTTCTGCCGGCGGAGGACGTTAGATCAATGGTAAGGTCGTTCATGGCAAGGGCTCCCTTCTCGATGGCATTCCGCTCGGTGTCGGACATGTATTGGGGGAGCATCTTATAATCCCCACCAATCTGCCGGAGCAGTGACCACAGGTCGACAAGGTCATCCAGGGGCATGTCCACTGTGTCCACCAACCTGGACAACGCACCTTTATTGGAGGTTCGGATTTTATCGAGGACTGCCCTGGAGGTGATATTCCATTTTTGTGTCATATATGCGGCCTTTTTGACCAATGCCGGCATCTTCCGGTTTACCTTGGAGATGAACCGGGTGATTTCATCCCGGAGGATGTCATTGGATTCCGTGACCACCGGTTTCCGGCCCATTTCGGCAATTATGGTGCTAAAATTCCTCATGGTTCTGTGATGATTCTGAGATGATTAGTAGATACATAAATAATAAAACAATTTTTAATACCTACGGTCGTGAAAATGATTATGATATGAACATAAAAGAGGATATAAAAATCACCACCACCCATGTTTATATATAAATTCATCAAATACCTCATACTCAATATCCGATACCAAAGGATTCTTAATAGGATATACGCCCAGGAGGAGCTTATAGCAAAAATGTCCTATATGTTCGGAACCCAGGTGGAGAAGGATAGGATTGGTAGATTGTATTGTGTAATTAATCCGCTGGTGAGGGATGGGAAGTTCCACCCGGATCAAATCTATGAATTGGATTATAACGAGGGGAAGATAACCAATGAGATAATAGAAAAGTGGATAATGGAGAAATTGATTATCCTAAAGAATTTTATCTCGGATAACAACCTATTTGAACTACTAACCTACCACATTGAGGAGTTGGAGGGGAATAATTTCTTGGTAATATTGGAACCAATCACCATTTCTCCGCTTTTAAGGAGTATTAAGTGGATGATTTTGGAGATTTTAATATTGATCACAATGATAACAATATTTTTTTATATATGGAAATTTTAGATAAGAGTAAGGTTTTTGAAGGTGGTATCGAAGGTGCACAAAAGGAGATGACAAAGGATATCACCGACTACCAGGCCACTGCATCCACCATGTCCGAGGAGGACCTGTTGAAGGACGAGCAGGAGTTGATGGATAAGTTCAAGGAGAATGATGAGTATATCAAAACGGTGAACTACGAGCTCCCCGATGACGTCACCTTTGAGGATAAAAAATACAGTGCCTCAGATGTATCCAATAAGATCATCTACTTTTTGAATAACCTGGAGAGCAAGTGGGAGACCACCCTTGGTATATACCAGCAGATCCGGTGGTGGAAGACAAGGAAGGATAATAAAATTCCCTATGCCGTGTTGGATAGTACCCTCCGCACCCTGGGAACCTGTGTATTTAAGGGGGAGACGGAGCTGAGGGATATTTTGATTATCAATAACTATTGTAGTTCCTGTTCGGATGAGTATAAAAAGGATACCTTGTGGATTGCGTACCTTAGTCAGAAGCACAACGTTATCCTTACCGAGCTACAAAAACAGTCAAAGGAAAATGAATAAAACACATGAATAAAACTCAAAAAGGAAGGCAAAAGCCTTCCTTTTTTATTTATACCTTATCGAGGTCTTTCTCCTCCATAAGTTTCACACCATATAACTCGGCACATTTGGCTTCAATGAGACATCCCCTTGCGGACCGCCACCCATCGGCTAACACCAGTATATCACATTTGGAAAGGATGTTGATTGAATTTGCAAGGTAATATAATGGGATGTGGACTACCCCACTGGAAACCAATCCCACATCATCAAAATCAAATATTGTATTTAGTACCTCATAACCTTTACCTTCGAGCTTTTCTTTTAATTCATTATAATGGTTTTCAAAATCATCATGTGACCTCATGGGGATGGAGATCATCGCCTTCTTTCTTTTCATAATTTTTATATAATTTTTATAATTTTTATACTCCTCTTGTATTCCCCCAAACTCTAATTTGAAGGCGGTCGGTCATACGCCAACCATGTTTATAACAGGCATCCAACAATCCATTGTCGATGGATTTGTTGAGCTCCGAACTGCATATACCCTCCGGCATTAACAACACATCCCAATCATAGATAAATGTATTTAATACCCCCCCGGTGAGTTTACCTTTGATGTTTTCCAGCAAAAATTCAATCTCCGGAACACACTCCTTACCGGTATATACAAATTTCAACTGACCGGCACTCCCCTTTGTGATATATGAGGATAATACCTGGGGATTGATTCTTAGAAGGTTGTGCCGCTTTTGAATTTCCTTTGGGATATCGGTCCCCTCAAAATGAGCACTGCTTTGGAGTTTGGGGCTGATTGACCATAAATCCACCGTATGTATCATCTTCTCGCTTGGCCGGATGGTGCCATTTGTCTCAATGGTTATAAATACATCCGGATCAATGGCAATAATGATATCAAATAGACTTTCCAGTGCCTTTTGCTGGATCATCGGCTCCCCACCGGTAACCACAATGTGTTTAACCTCCGGGTATTGTTCGAGGATGGAGGTTACCTCCTGCGCTACCTCGAAGATTGAGGTGAACTGTGGCTTCTCGGCCATGATGCTGGCAAAAGGACTATCACAAGGGGTGATTTCACCATCGGGGTTCTTAAACATACAATGGAGGTTGCACCCACTAAGTCTTATAAATATACTTGGCGTTCCGGTGCAAATCCCTTCCCCTTGAACTGATAGAAATACCTCACAGACGTTTAATTTGCTATTCATTTCGTTTGTCTTTAATTTATATATTAAATTCATCAAATACATTCTCATTGGAACACCAGGAGGGATCGAGTTGCATGGGTACGGTATTCCAACTTACCTCCTCCCCGTTCATAATCTTATTCAAATCCGGTGTCCAATCCCGTTTAACCCCCTCGGAGAACTCAATGTGTTTCGCCCAGTTTGGATTCCAATAATTTGCAACATCAGCGGGTGTGGCAGTGGCGGACCCGGTCCTTGTTTCCCACAACCTGACTGATTCCACCTCGGGAATATCCCCACTATCATCCCGATAACGGGTGTGTTTAAGGATGTATTGTATGTAATATACAAACATAACGGCCATTAATTCCGCACTGGGGTTAAAGGGAACCGACACCCACCGTCTATTGTGGGTGATAATGAAGTCCTTCGTGGGCGTATCCTCTTCGTTGAAGAACATCCAGCAATGATCAAAGGAGTCAATCAATGGTTTAATTGCCTTTTTGAATAAGGCAAAATCCATCACCATTCCCGAGGTGGTAAGTGGGCTCCCCTTTAATGTCACTTCGATCTTATAACTATGCCCGTGGTAGGAGTATTTGCATCGTTCAGATACACAATTGACCACTCGATGGGCCATTTCAAATTCCATTAATTTCGTAATCTTCATACCTTGAAATTATTTTTTATCCAACATATTTTTCCAATTTCTCCCCGAGCCCGAGGTCATCGGCGATATATAATATTGCCATTAATGCACCACCAACCAGGGTGGCGGCAGAAAGAACAACCAGTACGTCAATAATCATTTCCATTTTATTTCCTTTATAAATCCTATTTATATATAACAAAAAAAAGGTGATCTTTAATTGACCGCCTTTTTTATATTATTAAATATCCTTAAATTTAATAATGTTATTCCTAATCCTTTTCACCTGGTTATCGGTAAGGTCATCATTCAAAAAGTCATCCAATATGATATTGGGTTTACCTGGCTCCTTTCCTAATGTATACCCGGCAATACCACACTTAACCGGATAACCGGTATCCATTGACTTTATCAATCCATCAGTATATAATGCCTTTTCGAATGGACAATGGGAACCGAGAAGATGGACATAATCAAACTGCCTTAGAACACAACGAATTGATTGGATGGTAGAGTACCTACCAGCCGCATATTGAATATCCTCAACCATCATTGCCTTGGTGTCGGTGTCATAATATTGGTTAAGCCTGGTAAATGCATCGAAGGCGGAAGGAAGGTCTATCCCCTTAAAAAAGGTATTATGGAATGGGATGGCCACACACCGGATATGTGCACTATAATACCTCATCGCACATTGGACAAAGTCATCCACCGAGTTCCCCTGGAGTACCCCAATCGGCAGGGATGCATTGTATTTCATCGATTCTGCGAATGGAATGGACTGGACAATGGTACGTTCCTTATCCATAAGCTTATCCGGGAGGATGTATGCCGTTGGATGGAGTTTTTCTATTACATCCCTGTATTCCCCCAATGGAACATCCTGTCCCTTTACATAAAATTCATAGGCGGAACAATCCAGGATGGTGACCCGGCCATTACCAACCCTTGACATATAGTAATCCCTATATCCCGGATCTGATAACATCAGGTGAAGCAGAATGAAATCAAAATCATTGAGTTCATCGTTCATTTGCAGCATGCTGATAGGTAGTTCGCAATTAATAAGCATTTTATTATACTTTATGTGTTTATTTCTTTCCCTTTTTAAGCTCTATCAATCTCATCCCCTCGTGGGTGAACACCCTATGTATCCGCCTCGCCGCATTCGTTAGTGGCCGGCAGATGGATAATATATCATTGGTGAATTGGATGAAATCCCTGTTGGCCAATGCCATAAGATGCCTCCGCGCCTTTGCCTCGGCCACCCTCTCCCCGGTTGTTTTGTTATAGGTATCCCCACCACAGGGTTTGGTTTTTTGGGCGGTGGTATACTGGCGATTAAACCCCAACTCGTCATCGTTGACAATAAGGGTTAGTTTACACACGGTCATCCCCCCGGGGCCGGTATAAAAGTGTCTATCGGTAAAAATGAATTTAATCATAATGAATTCGACCTTGTTCCCCTATATATATAAAAAAGGGGTGAATATTAATTCCACCCCTTTATATATGATATTTATTTCCAACACCTAATGGACTCACTGGCGTAATCCATCATATATACCGTATCGGGATCCGAGATCATCTGCTTGGTAACCAGTGGGTTTGATGCCTTGGCCCAGTCCTTGATCGGGGACCCATTGAAAATATTTTTTATAATATTCTTCGCGGACCAGTGTTCAAAGTTAAACTCGTTAATGGTCAACTTTCCGGGAATCACCGTTGTCCATGGGTTCTTAATATATACCCCGTCAACCACATCCTTGAATATATCGGTATCCCGGTATAAATCCACCTGCCTTTTGAACTCCTTTACGTCGTCCTCATCCCCACTCTCCAGGACAATTCGGGCCTTTGCGCCTGGAAAGGAACCAATTTCATGGAGTACACCGGAGAGGGAGACCCATCTCTTTTTGAGTTTGGCACCACCGTGTGCGGCCCTCCAAAATCTTCCATCCCGGCAGACCCGGACATCGAAAAATCTCACCCCTTGTTCGTATTGTACATCAATGGTTGTACTCTGGGCTCGCCACCACTTGGAAAATAATTCCATAAATTTACTGGTTGCCGGGAGAAATGTGTAAGAATTGTGACTTCCAATCATTTTGCTTTGTGTATTAAATGTTAAAAATTACCTATATAACTCGATGGTGGAATCCTCATGCAAGGGGAATCCCTTAACCACCATTCCATTATCCGATGGATGATATATCATATACCAGGACGGTTGGCCTTTGTAGGTGTATTGATCCCCGGTGTTGTTGTCATATATTTCCAATATAAGGATACTGTCCGCCCCCTTTGGGCTGTATGCCCCCACCAGGTCCCTTCCCTCGGAAACCTCCAATATGCCATCCTCGGAGAAGTTCGCCGTTCCCCCATCATATGACCACATTCCGGTTATCTTTTGGGTTGCCGGGTGTAGAACTCCTGTTCCCTCCGATTGGCAGGCACCAACCCCTAACAAGGAAACCAGTGCCAATGTCTTAAATATCTTTTTAATCATGCCCTAATAATTTGAGCAGGGGAGAAGGAATCGAACCTCCGTCTCCGGATTGGATACCCGGCAGCCATTCCAATTAGGCCCATCCCCGCGAATGGCATCCTTGAAACCGGAGCAATCATTCCGGACGAAACCCTTGGATGCCATGGGTTTTTATAGCGGAATAAAAAACCAGTATCCGCCATACCAGGACGTACGATTCCTGCCCGGGGCTTGTTTACGGTCCTGCCAACCCGGTTGGTTACGTTGTGATCGGTTGTGCACCACCACCACTTTGTTTGCGGTACGTACCGGATTCGGACCGGTGACCTCCTGCGTGACAGGCAGGCATTCTAACCAACTGAACTAACGTACCAAAAAGGGGGCGAGGAGTAAATCGGTAACTAATCCTAAATTAGGAACCCCTTTTGCCCCCTCCTTACTATAATATAGGTGATTTGAATCTTTGTTTAATTTTTAATTATTTATTTCCATCCCGGTGGAATCCAATTTTATAACCGCAGAGCAAACCTATAGAATTTGATTTAAGGTATCATACTGCGATTCTAAGGAGAGATCCCCGTAGCGCCTTCATAATTATAAGGACGGGGGATTTTCCTTTGTTAGAATTAATTTATTGAGGTATTCCAGCCTCGCCACCTTGGTGGGGTCAATCTCCAGACCGTATGCCTTGTGGTATCGAATGGTCCTGCGCAGCCGGGATCTTTCCTTTTTGGCTTCCAGCACGGTATTTAACTCATCCATTTTATTAACCTTTTTTGGGGTGGGCTCGGAAACCTTGCGGACCCGTCCCCTCAGGACGGTCTTTACCTCGGTCATACATATGTAGTTCCAATCCAGGTCGCCTACCTTATCGAGGCATATTCTATTGGATACATCATATTGGAATAGTTGGGTACCTTTATCATTGTTGATGGTGATAACGGTGCGCCCCCCATTTTGTTTGCAATGGACATACACATCGGAGGTATACCCCTTTGCTTCTGCGATGGTTTCCCAGCAGGTCCCCCAGTTAGCGTTCAATGGGAGTTTTTTACCGGAGAATCGTTGACATTTAATGATGGTGGTCTTATCGGCCTTTTTGGGTATTTTCATATTTTGCCTCCATATTTTACCGGTTTGTCAATCCAGGATGTCAATGTATTTTGAAACCTGTCCATTAAACCGGGTTTGGTACCAGTTTTCCAACACCTCGGTGGCAGGGAGTTTGATGTATTTGTCCTTTGCGTTGTCATATATATACATTTCATGGATAATGAATTTTCCTCGGAGGAGTTCCCCTTTGAGGTATATGCGTTCCTCAGAACCGTAAAAGATAAGGAAGTCGCGGATGGCCTGTTGGAGACCTTCACCTATCTTTGTTGAGGGGATAAGAACCGGGTCATTGGGTCGGACAACACTGAAATTGATTTTTTCCATATTAAAAAAATATTAACAATTATTTATAGTAAAAATAAAAAAATAGGGGCATTCGCCCCCTTGTTTTTAGAATTCAATTTTAATTTCCCCGTTCATTGCCTTGAGGAGTAGGGATTTCTCATTGTATTCCTTGATGGCGTTGGCCTTTATTTCTCCATCCGCCTTTGAAATGAATACTTCCAAGTCCTTAACAATTTTCACCAGCCATGCCGGGGCATTTTTTGTCGTTTCCATATTATTAGTTTTTAATCCAACAAGTCAAAGAATTTTTATTCCTATTTATATATAACAAAAAATAGGAGACATTTAGGCCTCCTATTTTTTTTAATATTATTTTTGATTTCCCTTAAAAAATCCTAAATCCTAAACCGAGTCCGAGATATGGACCATATCCCCACCGGCGATCCCTGAGGTTATATAATCCTCCAAATCCGGCCTGAATACCCACGTTAAACCTTTTCCAAACGGATTCCTTGGGGATTGTTGGTGTAACCACCGTGGTGGTCTCCTTCGGGAGGAGGTCCTTGATGTATGCCCCGTTCATCCCGGTGACAACCATATATGGATTTTGTGAGGTAACCAATACCTTGTAGTCATCGGTGAACCCCACCGTTATGGGGGCGTCCATCCGGATAGAGTCAATAATGGTGTTGGCGGTGTCCTTGAATGTGGTGGTCAGCCCGTGTATGGCGATCCACTGGTCGTGGTAATCAAAGTTTACCTCGCAGGTGTCCTCCCGGTATACCGGCTTGCCGGGGATGCGGATGGTGTCCGTTTTGTACCTGGTTTGGATCTTTACAATTGTTTTCACCTTGCCAACCTTTTTGGCTAATTCCTTGTATTCTGCCTTGGAGATATCCAACTTCCCCTGCAGGTCCTTAACGTCCAGGATATGGGCGTTCTTCCAGGCCAGCAGCTGACCATTTTGGAGTTGCACCGTACGGAGGGAATCGGAGGCAGCGGTGTAGTTTTGTTTCAGGACGGCTATCTCCTTGGTTAACAGGCGGATCTTAATGGTCCGGTATACCATCGAGCCTACTATAAGGAAGGTGAAAAGGCCGAGGACATATGGTTTGGACGCACCCCATGCCTTTGACCACCAATTGAGCTTGTTTTCCATCCTAAATTCCTAATATTTTATTAATAACCCGTGCTAACTCGTTATAGTCAATTCGATCATCCTGGTCGGGGTTATCCTTCGGGGTTTCCTTCGGGGTTTCCTTCGGGGTTTCCTTCGGGGTTTCCTTCG
>ERZ808259.95-NODE-95-length-58800-cov-51.778228_pt1 | contig 58800 bp, 54 predicted proteins | sample MGYA00521279_ERZ808259 | MGnify/ENA primary metagenome ERZ808259 (study PRJEB31516, sample SAMN03275586) | gut metagenome | biome: mammalia-associated habitat; material: feces | host: Papio cynocephalus | place: Kenya | collected 2012-07-27 ...
TCCCACATCATACGTATAGGAAAACTTGGTGTCAACTCATGGGTAAACGCCCTTTTTCGGTGTCTGCTTTTTTATGTATATGCTTTCTTTTTAGTCGAGAGCCGCCATATTCTTCGGGTTGAATAGGTCGCGCCCCTCGGGAGTATAAGCGTAGTCAATACGGTCCTGGTAATGTTGCTCCACTTTGCCGCGGACAATCTTCATAGTCGAATTGACCATATGGTTCTGCTCCGTGAATGCCTCGGGCAGTACAGCCACAGCCTTGGGCAACCATGCCTCTGGGAACTCGCCAAAGTGCTTGCCGCCTTTGCGGTAGGAGTCAATCTCGTCCTGTATCTTTTGGAGCATTGCCCGTTTGCCCTCATCGGTCTTCGGGTCAAGCCCTTTCGACTTGGCATACTCGCACAACGCCTCTTTGGCAGGCACAATCAGCACCATTGTATAGGGGTTCTGGTTGTTGTGCAATACCACTTGCTCTACATACTTGCTGCCGTCGGTCAGTCCGTCCTCAAAGCCTTCGGGGCTGTATTTCTCGCCGTCGGCACTGATAAGCAGCGACTTGAAACGACCTACCACCCACAAATACCCCGGATGTTTCTTTGTTACATAGCCCATATCGCCCGTGTGCAACCAGCCGTCCACAATCGTCTTGGCGGTAGCCTCGGGGTTCTTCCAGTAGCCTGCCATCACGTTCTCGCCCTTGATAACAATCTCGCCGCGCTCGCCATCGGGTACGACATTCCCCTCAGCATCGCAGATCTTCAGTTCGAGGTCGGAGACGATACGTCCACTTGAGCCAAAGATGGCGTGTCCCGTAGAGTTGGCGCAGATGATGGGTGTTGCCTCGCTCAAACCGTAGCCTTGGAACATCGGCATACCCACTGCGCAGAAATAACGCTGCAACTCAATATCCAGCAGCGCACCGCCGCCCACAAAGAATTTCATTCGTCCGCCGAAACCCTCGCGCACCGACTTGAAAATCAGTCTGTCAAACAGATCCACCAACGGTTTGCGCCATGCCTGGCAACCGCCGCGGTTCCAGTACTCCTTATTATATTTGATGGCATTGTTGAGTGCGAAGGTGTATAGTTTCTCGACAAATTTTCCTTTCGCCTTGATAGAGGTCTCAATACTCTTGCGGAAATTGCGTGCCAACGCAGGAACGGACAGCATCACCATCGGGCGCACCTCTTTGATAGAGAGCGGGATGTTCTTGAGCGTAGCCAGAGCCGTTTTGCCTACCGGTACGGTAGCGATGCTGCCGCAGTAGGACATCATGGTATAGAAACCTGCCACGTGTGCAAAGCAGTGGTCAAGCGGCAGGATGATGAGCATCACATCATCGGGCTCAACACCTATGATCGAACGTGCCTGCTCTACATTGGCAGTATAGTTGCGGTGGGTCAGCAGGATACCTTTCGGGTCTGCCGTTGTACCCGATGTATAACTGATGTTGGCATAATCGTCCGGTCCTACCGACTGATAACGCTCCACAAATTTCTCGGGTTCGGCTGCCAGCAAGGCACGACCTTTGTCCATCACATCAGTAATGCAAATCTCGCGATCCTGGTACTCGGGTAGGGTGTCGAAGACGATGACATATTTCACATTCGGGCAATCGGGCAGAATCTTCCGTATCTTGGGCAGTTGCTGCTCCGAGGTCATAATATACTGTGCGTCAGAGTGCTGAATACGGAAAAGTAGGTCGTTAGCCTCTTCGAGTTTGATACTGAGCGGCACGTTCACACCGCCTGCATACAGAATCCCCAGTTCGCCCGTTACCCACAGGTTGCGCCCCTGCGAAAGGAGGGCGGCACGCTCGCCTTTCTGCATACCGAGTGCCATCAGTCCGGCACCTATCACGTGTGCTTGTTCGCGGGTCTCGCGGTAGGTGGTTTCCGTCCACACATTGTCCACTTTCTCGCGGAGAAAGACGTGGTCGGCATACTCCGCAGTGTATTTTTCGACAAAGTCGATGATAGTCAATCTTTCTTTCATAATAGTCTGATTGGTATAAATAGTTCGCAAAGTTACAAAAAATAGTGCATATCGTCAAACATATACAGAAAAAGGCTCGCATTTCATAAAATGTGAAGCCTTTTTCTTATTATTTATTGTCTTCGAACTGCTATTCAACAATGTTATTTCTGATGTTTGGGTGTCTCTTCGCCTACTATCTCGGCAGCACGGGCAAGGGCACCATTGATATGGTCGCGTATGTTTTTGCGCCCGATGAGTTTTACCACACCCGCTTCTCCGTCCGCGGGCAGTTTGGCACAAACTGAATGAATTTGCAGTGTTTGTGGAGATGTGAAGCGTAAGCAACCTATAACTATCCTATAACAAAAATAAAGCGTTTGTTATGGTGCAATATCATTAGGAATCTGTAACCTTTCGAAAGTGTTGATTTTGCTTTTGTCGTATGGGCGGGAGACGCGGATATAGTTCTCTGTGAAGCCGTCCATACGGTATTCATTCTCCGATACCCGGATGCGTTTGCTTTCCCAAAGCACGGTCGCCGTCTCGCCTGCGTGGGCGCGGTAGAAAGCCGCCAGTTTGTCGGCACTCACTTGGTGTAGTACCTTGCTGCGGCGTTCCCGCTCTTTTGTCGGCACGACATACAGGTCCATTTCAAGCATACGTGTGTGCGCACGTTCCGAATAGGTGAACACATGCAGTTGGCTGACGGGCAAATCCGATATAAATTGCAGGTAATCTGCCCAATACTCGTCGGTCTCGCCCCGCACGCCTACCATACAATCCACACCGATGAAAGCATTGGGCATCATGCGGCGGATATGTTCCACACGCTCGGCAAAGAGTTCGCGGGTATAGCGGCGGTGCATAATCTTCAGCACTTCGTTGCTGCCCGATTGCAAGGGAATATGGAAATGCGGTGCGAAATGGCGGCTCTGTGCTACAAAATCAATGACCTCATCGCTCAGCAGGTTCGGCTCGCAGGAGGAGATACGTATGCGGTACGGCAGGTCGGTCGGCAATGTGTCCAGTACCTGCAGCAGATCAATAAATGTCTCGCCCGTAGTGCGTCCGAAATCGCCGATGTTTACGCCCGTGAGGACAATCTCTTTTGCGCCATCTTGTACGGCGTGTGCGGCTTCGTCCGCCAGCGAGGCAATGTTTGGATTGCGCGATTTGCCGCGGGCAAGCGGAATGGTGCAGTAGGTGCAGAAATAGTTGCACCCGTCCTGTACTTTCAGAAAACAGCGCGTACGGTCGTCTTTGGAGTAGGCACCGTGGAAAGCGTCCACCTCACGAATAGCAGAGGTTTGTACTGTGGCTTCATACGGGCTGTGCTCCAGTCGCTCCACAAGATCCGGAATGGCAAACTTCTCGTCTTGCCCGAGTACATAATCCACCTCGGGAAACCCTGCTATCTCGCCCGGCTTGAGTTGGGCATAGCAGCCCGTTACAATGAGAATGGCATTCGGGTTCTGACGGCGGATACGGTGTATCGCCTGCCGGTCTTTGTGGTCGGCGGCATCTGTTACAGAGCAGGTGTTGATAATGCACACATCCGCCTCTTCGCCTTGCTTGGCACGCACGTGCCCACGCTGCGTCAGGGCTTTGCCTAACGCACTGCTTTCCGCAAAATTAAGTTTGCAACCGAGTGTGGTAAACGCTATTTTCATCTTTCGGACTGCAAAGGTACTTTTTTTTTTCGATATAGGCAAACTTTCGCTATGGTCAACCTGCGCGGCAACAGCAGGGCAATTCGTACAGCCCTACCGCATCAAAATTGCATATCATTCATGGGACGCAGACGCTACGGCTTCCCTACAAGCCATCACAGGGGACGCTACGGGTTCCCTACAAGCCATAGCCGGGGACGCGGACGCCCTCGTCCGCGGTCGGTTTGGCACAAACCGTATGACTATGCTATGTATGGGAGACGACGCGGCTCGCGTCGTTATCGGCTTTGCCGAACTATCTATACGTTTCATTATGTCTTCTTGATGGCATTCAGAGGCTGTTTTGAGGACTTGTGTATTTTTTCTCATTGTTTCATTACTGTTTTGATGCGATTGTCATAGTTGTTGGTCCGCGGGGCGATTTGGACATATCATTTTTTGTATGTACCTTTGTAACCGGTTTGCGGGCGGTATGCCTGCTGAAAAAACGAATAGTTATGAGAGTGATTGTACAACGTACCACGAATGCCACGGTCAGGATAGACGGCAAGACGGTGGGACATATTGACAAAGGTTTTATGCTTCTGGTGGGTATTACGCATACGGATACGCAGGAGGATGCTGACTATATCGCCAAAAAAGTGGCGCAACTGCGTGTCTTTGAGGATGCGGAAGGCAAGATGAACTTGAGTATCAAAGACATAGGAGGTGCGATACTCTCCATTTCCCAGTTTACGCTCTATGGCGATCTGCGGCATGGCAACCGTCCGTCGTTTGTCCAAGCCGCACGCCCTGAACAGGCGGAGCCGCTTTATGATTATTTCAACAACCGCCTTCGCAGCGAGTACGGACTGCAAGTGGAGACCGGTCGTTTTGGTGCGGATATGCAGGTGGATTTTGTCAACGACGGGCCCGTAACCATCCTCATAGACTCCGCCGACCGCTAATTATAGTGTAATATAAAAAACATCGCAACAGATTTGTTCTGTTACGATGTTTTTAATGTGGATATGTGCGTTTATTGGATGGTGATAGCCTTGATACCATCGCGCTCCAGGAGGGCATTGATAGTCGGCTCGCCGCCGCGGAAACGTTTGTACAGATCCATTGCGGGTTCGGTGCCGCCGCGCTCCAGGATGTTCTTGCGGAATAGTTCCGCCGACTTCTTGTCGAATATCGTGCCGCCCTTCTTTTCGGCAGCCGCCTTGAATACAGAGAATGCGTCCGCATCAAGCAACTCCGACCATTTGTAACTGTAGTAGCCTGCTGCGTATCCGCCTGAGAAAATATGGGTGAAAGCGGTCTCCATCTGTGTGCCGCATACGTTGGGTACTACGCGCACCTGTTCCATAGCGTCGTTGCCGAACTTGATAACCGCCTCCTCGGTGGTCAGGTCGGCAGGTACGGTGAAAGGCTTGGTAAGCGTATGCCAAGCCATATCGAGGTAGCCGAATGAGAGTTGGCGTACGCAGGCATACGCTGCATGGTAGTTGTTGGAAGCCTTGATCTTGTCAATCAGTTCCTGCGGCATCTTCTCGCCGGTCTGATAGTGCTTGGCAAAGGTGTCGAGGAACTCTTTCTCGCCGAGGAAGTTCTCGTTGAACTGCGAAGGCAACTCCACAAAGTCGCGCGGTACACTGGTACCCGACAGAGCCGAGTATTGGCAGCGGGTGAGCATACCATGCAAGCCGTGTCCGAACTCGTGGAGGAAAGTCTCCACCTCGTCGTATGTGAACAGAGCCGGTTTGTCGGCTGTGGGGCGGGTAAAGTTCATTACGTTGACGATATGCGGACGGTGGTCGGTTTTTCCGTCGCGGTATTGCGGCTGAAAATCGTTCATCCATGCACCGCCGCGCTTGCCGTCCCGCGGGTGGAAGTCGGCATAGTAAACAGCCAAGTATTTGCCCTTCTCGTCAAACACCTCGTAGGCTTTCACTTCGGGGTTGTAAACGGGGATGTTCTTGTTCTCTTTGAAAGTAATGCCGTAGAGGCGTTTTGCCAAACCGAAGACACCTTGGATAACCGCATCTTCCTCGAAATACGGACGGAGGTCATCATCGGAGATGGCATATTTCTCGTTTTTCAGTTTCTTGGAATAGTAACTCCAGTCCCATGGCTGGATTGTGGCATAGAAACCATGTGCGGTAGCAAACTGCTGCAGTTCTTCCACTTCGGCACGTGCGGCGGGCATATAACTGTCGCGCAGTTGGTCAAGCAACTGATAGACCTTTTCGGGGGTCTCCGCCATCGTCTTGTGGAGCGATTTCTCGGCGTAGGTCTTTTTGCCGAACAGGTTGGCGAGAGCCAAACGGGTATTTACGATGTCAATGATAACCTGCGTGTTGTCGTACTCGCCGCCGATACAACGGCTGTTGTAGGCGGTGTACAACTCACGACGGATGTCGCGGTTGTCAAGGTCTTGCATTACGGGAATATACGTGGTCGGTTTCAGGTTGAGCAACCAGCCTTGCAACCCTTTCTTCTCGGCATTGTCGCGCAGGATAGCCTTGGTGTCGTCGTTCAGACCGGCAAGCAGCGACTCGTCGGTCAGGAGCATAGACCATGCATTCGTGGCGCGGAGCACGTTCTGCCCGTAGAGCAGGGTCAGTTGGCTCAGTTTGGAAGACAACTCACGGTAGGTCTGTTTGTCCTCCGGACTGAGGTTCGCCCCGTTGTTGGCAAACGACTCGTAGATGTCGTCCAGCAGTTTGGCTTGCTCTTTGGTCAGTTTGAGTTTGTCTTTTTGGTCGTAAACGGCCTTGATACGTTTGAAAAGTCCCTCGTTGAGGCGGATGTTTGCCGAGTACTCCGACATCTTGGGGGTCAGTGCCGTCTCAATGCTGTCAAGGGTTTCGTTGGTGTCCGAGTTGGTCAGGTTGTAGAAGCACCCTGCTACGAGCGAGAGCAGATGACCTGATTTCTCGTACGCCTCGATGGTGTTCTTGTAGGTCGGGTCTGCGGGGTTGTTTACGATTGCATCAATCTCCGCCAATCCCTGACGCATACCCTCTTCGAAAGCGGGCATATAGTGTTCAGGGCGAATCTCGTTGAAAGGATACGTGCCGTGGGGCGTTTTCCATTCTTTCTCGTGGAAGAACGGGTTGTCTGCATCAGCAGGCGTGGCAGCCACAGCCGCCAAAGTTGTACCGGCAATAGCCATAGTCATCAGTAGTTTTTTCATATTCTGTATAATTGTTTGTCAGATTGTAAATCACCGGATTGTCCATATACATTATTTCCCCCGTATCAGGTTGATGTCGCCGGAGAGTTGATAGACACCGATGGCGGCATCTGCAGCGTTGTTCTTGGCTTTGGTGTATTTGATTTTGGAGGTGTATCGCGCATTAGGTGCGGCATCCGTGCCCAAAGCCCGGATGACATAGAAATAGGCTCCCTCGGCGGCAGGGCGACCGTTGATAGTGCCGTCCCAACCTTTGGCAGGGTCTGTCCATTCATAGACCAGTTTGCCCCAACGGTTATACACCCAACAATGGAATTCTTTGATAGAACGGTACAGCACGCGGAACTCGTCGTTCTTGCCGTCGCCGTTGGGGGTGAAGACGTTGGGAACTAACAGTTGCGACTCGCTGACGGCGATGGTAACTTCGGTCGAATCCCGCTCACAATCGGGGTTCTCGGTGTCTTGGCATGGGCAAACAGCATTGCTGACGGTGCTGACCACTCGGTACGAACCCGGTTCGCTGAATGTGTAGCGGTGCTCTTCGTCGGTGCGGGTAACAATCAGTTGCGTACCTTTGTAGATTGTCCACGAGAAATAGTCCACAGCGGGTGTAGGGTTGGCTTTGAAAAGCACGTCTATCGGCGCAGAGCCTTTCAGCACGGAAGCATCGGTGGGTCTGTCCACTTCGTTTTCCATCTCTGTGCCGCGGACGGTAGTCTGCGTGGTGGGCATGGATTTGACCGCTACAGGTTCCGCCAAAGTGATACAAACCGAGTCCTGCTCCAAGCCGAGTTGTGCGGCTATCGGTTCGTAGCACAAGCAGATATCGGTCGCTTTATAGATAGCGGGGAGGGTATATTCGCCGAGACGGAACGTCTGGTCGCTCAATACTACTGCCGAGTCCTGCCATTGCAGGTCAGCAGAGTTCCAACTGAGGTCGGTATAGGATAGGGAACACGTGCGCGGGAGTGTGCGCATACCCGCAGGCGAGCGGTAGGTCATCTCCGGTAGTGTACCCGATACGGTCAGCGATGTATTGCGGCAGTAGGGGGTTACTTCCAAAGCAATGTCCTGCGGACGGTAGTCGGCATAGGAGAAAACGTAGAAATAGTCGCGTGTACCGCCTGTTTCCACATAGTATCCGCCATTGTCGAGGAATACATCTGCCGTATTGGATTGTGCCAAAGTGCCGTCGGTTTTGTACCAATCGACGGGCGTACCATCCTTGGTGCGCATAGCGATTTCTTCGGCAAAGACAAATATGGTATCACCTTGATTGACAGTCTGTATTGCCGTGCCGACGCACTCCACACGGAGGGCAAAACCCGGAACGGAAAGAAGCAACAACAGACCGGATATAGATTTTCGAATATATTCAAACATACCTAATATACCATTTTACGTGTGCAAAGGTACAACAAAAAAGCCATAATTGCAAGTATTGGACAAAAAACACTATCAAAGAGGGATAATATGTAATGAAAATATGCAGAATATGCACAAACAGAGTGCATATTCTGCATAAAAACATGGCGTAAAAGCGGCTTATCCTCCAATTCTTTCTACGTCCTTTCTACGTCCTTTCTACGTAATCGGTATTATGGAGGTACGGAAATTGCATATTATGCATATTTCCTGCATATGTATTATGTATGCATAGCACATGTGTGTGTTACAATCTTACAATTTTTCGCCGAGGTGGCGTGCCAGGGAGAACTGGAATTCCAATCCTCCGCCTTCGCGGTTGAGGGCGGTGATGGTGCCGCCATGGAACTGTACGGCGTGTTTGACAATGGACAAGCCTAAGCCCGTGCCGCCGAGTTTGCGGCTGCGCCCTTTGTCCACACGGTAGAAACGCTCGAAGAGGTGCGGCAGACACTCGGGCGGGACACCCGGACCATTGTCATAGACCGAGAAATAGATATAACTCGGTGCCTGCCCTGTGCATTCGATATGTATCTGTACACCTTTGCCCACATGGCTTAGCGAGTTATCCACGATATTGCGGAATATAGAGTAGAGCAGGGTATAGTTGCCCGATATGATGATATGGTCGGGTACGGAATAGGTGATTTTCGCCCCGAGTTCCTTTACGCGCGGCATAACGTCTTCCACCACGTTTTTGACCACCGAACTGAGTTCCAACTCCAGACGGTCATACAGTTGGGTGCTGAGATCGAGTTTGTTGAGCATTGAGATGTCCTCTACCAGGTTGCTCAACCTCCCTGCCTGCTGGTAGGCACGCTCCAGAAACTCGTGCTGCTGCTTGCTGTCCATATCGGGGTGGAGCAGGATGGTCTCCAGCGCACCGAGGATACTTGCAACGGGTGTTTTGAGTTCGTGGGAGATGTTCTGTGTCAGTTCGAGGCGTTGCTGCTCGCGTGCTTTCATCACGCGGCGTTCACTCCATTGGTGGTAGATGATAAAACTCAGTCCGCCCAGCAGAATGAGACAGACAATGATGGTGATAGTGATGGTCATATTGATAGTTTTTTAGAAAACTAGTTATTCTAGTATATCTAGTTTACCTATTTTTTTGTGCCTATGGTCGCCAGATATACCCGAAACCCGATTTTGTTTGCAGATGCTCGGCATACTTGCCCACTTTGCGCCGCAGGTGGGTAATATGTACGTCCACGGTGCGTTCCAGTACATACGAGGCATCGTGCCATACGGCGTTGAGCAACTGGCTGCGCGAGAGAATCTGTCCCTGGTGGGTCAGTAGGTAGGAGAGTAGTTCGAGTTCTTTGCGGGTGATGCTCACGGGCGTGCCGTCCACGGTGAGCGACTTGTCCCTGTCGTTGATGACGATACCCTGATAGGTCAGTGTCCCGGGGGGCTGCGGCTGCCGGTTTCCACTTGTGCGTTTCAGCACGGCTGCCACCCGCGCCAGCACCTCGGTGATACGGAAAGGTTTGGTGATATAGTCGTCCGCTCCGAGTTGGAACCCTTTCAGCACGTCTGTTTCGCCGCCGAGGGCGGTCAGGAAGATAACGGGCATAGTCATCAGCCCCTCGTCGCGCAGGTAAGCCGCCATTTGCGTACCCGACATACCGTCAAGCATAATATCCAGTAGTATAAGGTCGGGCGCACACGCACGCACGAGAGGAATCGCCTCTTCGGCAGAGTGGGCGATGGTCGTCTCATAGCCTGCTGTTTGCAGGCTGTATGCGAGTATCTGACAAATATCGTCCTCGTCGTCCACTATCAGTATCCGTGCCATAGATTCTGTATTTGTTGTTTTTCCTAAAAATCCGTTGCAAAATTACATTTTTTTTGTGAAACGCACAAACCTTGCTGTTTTTCTTCATAATTTCTTCACAATTTATTCTTGTTTTTTTCATAAAATCGCTGTACTTTTGTACCGAAAAAGAATAATAAAAAGATGAGTACTATTTATTTGGTGATGATTGTGTTTTTGTTTGTGCTGGCAATCATCGACTTATGGGTGGGAGTGAGCAATGATGCCGTCAATTTTCTCAATTCGGCGGTAGGCAGCAAGGTTACTTCGCTCAAGAAAATTATTTTTATTGCCGCCATTGGTGTGTTTGTGGGCGCAGCGGCAAGCAACGGTATGATGGACATTGCCCGCCATGGTATCTTCCGCCCCGAGCAGTTCTCTTTCGAGGAGATTATGTGCATTTTTATGGCGGTGATGCTGACCGATGTTATCCTTCTGGATGTATTCAATTCCCTCGGAATGCCCACCAGTACTACGGTCTCGTTAGTGTTCGAACTTCTCGGCGGCACATTCTGTCTGGCGTGTATCAAGATAGCGGGCGATACTACAGGGGCACTTAATTTCTACTCCCTGCTCAATACGGGCAAGGCGTTGGAGGTGATACTCGGTATATTCCTTTCGGTGGGTATCGCTTTTGTGGTGGGTACGCTTGTCCAGTGGCTCGCACGTCTGATTTTTACGTTCAACTATACGCCGCGGCTCAAGTATTTTATCGGTATCTTCGGCGGCTTGAGTATCACGGCTATTTTGTATTTTGTGTTGGTCAAGGTGCTGGCAAAAAGTCCGCTTATGCCTGGGGGGGTAAACGAGTGGATTAGTGCGAATACAGGGGCTTTGATGGGTATCATCTTCGTAGGCAGTACGCTGCTGATGGAGTTGCTCTACTTGCTAAAAGTGAATGTGTTCCGCATTATTATCCTCTTTGGTACATTCGCACTGGCAATGGCTTTTGCGAGCAACGACCTTGTCAATTTCGTGGGTGTGCCGCTGGCTGCCTTGTCCGCTTATCAGGACTATGCCGCAAGCGGTGCAGACGCCTCTACGTATATGATGTCTGCGCTAAACGCTCCCGCTCATACTTCGGCATTCTTCCTGCTCGGAGCGGGTGCGATTATGGTGATCGCCCTGACGATGTCCAAAAAAGCGCAGAATGTGGTGCAGACCTCAGTCAACCTGTCGCGTCAGGCGGAGGGCGACGAGATGTTCGGCGGCAGCCGTGTTGCCAAAAGTATCGTCCGCGGAGCCAATCATCTGGCGGCAGGTTTGGAAAATATCACGCCGCAACCCGTGCGCCGGTGGATTGATTCACGTTTTAACAAAGACGAGGCTATCCTTGCCGACGGTGCGGCATTCGACCTCATTCGCGCATCGGTCAATCTCGTCATTGCGGGGCTGCTGATTATTATGGGTACATCGCTCAAATTGCCGCTTTCCACCACGTATGTAACATTCATTGTGGCAATGGGTACCTCGTTGGCGGATAGGGCGTGGACGCGCGAGTCGGCGGTCTATCGTATCACGGGTGTGCTGTCGGTTATCGGTGGCTGGTTCCTGACGGCGGCAGTGGCTTTCCTTACGGCAGGGTTGGTCTGCCTGTTCTGCCATTGGGGTGGTATCGCAGCGATGATCGTGCTGATCGTGGCGGTAGTGATTATCCTGATTGTTAGCAATCTGCGCTCTTCCAAGCGGAAAGACGAACAGAATACGCCTTTGGAGCAGTGCTATCAGAAAATGCTCTCTACACAGAGCAGCGAGGAGATGTGGCAACTCCTGCGGCAGCACCACCAAATCGCTTCAGGGCGTATGCTGGAGCAGACACGCGACCTGTATAGCGAAACCTGCAATGCTTTCGAGCAAGCCGACCTGAAAGGGCTCCGCACTGCATGCAAGCAATTGGAGGACTTGCAGCAATGGAAACGCAAGAACCGTTCCCGCGAACTGATGGCACTTCGCCGCATTACACCTGCTTTTGTCTTGGAAAAGAACACATGGTTCCACCTCGGTTCCAATGCCGGCGAACAGATGCTTTACGGTTTGAAACGTATCGCTGTGCCGTGTAGAGACCATATCGACAGCGGTTTCCGTCCGCTGCCGGAGGACTTATGCCGGGAATTGCACCTCATTGCGCAGGAGACGGCGGGTTACTATGACAAAGCCATTCTGACCTATACCCGCCCCGAGCCGGAAATCCGTGCTTTGCTGGCGGAGATAGAGGAGGCAAAACAGCACTTGTCCGCCCTGCGTAAGAAACACCTCGACCGCCTGACTACCGCCTCGGCGGAAGACCAAGATATTCTCCCGCAGCAAACGGCATTGCTCTATCTGAATATCATCCAGGAGAGTCAGCAACTCCTCTCCGAACTCCGCCACTTCCTCCGTGCCTATATGCACTTTATGGAATAAGTTCTGCTAAGATACGATCATATACCCACCGCCGCTGACAGTAGATACTGCCTGTGGCGGTGGGTGTATATGATATGCTGTATGTTACAAAAAAAATATAGCGAAAGTGTTAAATGGATAATTATTTTTATTGTGTATGCTATCTGTGCTGCTTGCAGAAATATGTGCTTATATTGTTGCTTTGTGTGTAAAAATGTAACTAAAATAGAAATAAACACATCAAAGTGTTGTGCATATTGGGATTTTACTATATCTTTGCAGTCAGACTTGTGATTATATTGTAAAATGTATTTTTATAGACGAATGCAATTCTATACAATACCAATCAACTATCAACCAACAAAAATTTAAGGAATTATGAAACGATGTACTTCTAGCCCATTCGCAATGGGAGTAGTCTTGTGTTTTGCCTGCCTATTTTGTGGCTGCAAGAAAAACGAGATGGAACAAGAAAGCAAGAAGGTAAACAGGGTTAGTCAGTATGTACAGCCACATTTTGACAAAATAACCATTCCTACTGCTACAGATGAGGAATTAGAGCGGGTAAGTGGTTTTGAATGTTATGAGAAGTATCGCTATTTAGATTATCGAATCGCAAGGGATTGTGCTTTTGCTGAGTTTTTTGCTAATGTGGAAAATTATTACCCCGAGAGCATTATCAAGGAATTGAAATTGCCTAATTTGAGTGAGGAAAGGGAAAAAATATCGTTTGGTGATCGCCCTGTAATTGTGTATGATTATAAAAATCTACCTTATTACTATGAGTTCCCTATTTTGTATGCACAGGAGTATTTGGTCGGAACGGTTACTGTGGCGGCTCAACCTAGTTCTGAAGAGTTGATAGAATATTTATTCCCTTTCCCGATCCAATATGGAGAACATAGTTTTCATTACAAACGCTATGTAGGTGAATATCCTATTGTGTATTATGGTATGGGAGATTCTAAGTACTTTTATGCAGAAACAGAGATGTTGGATAAGGACAAAAGTGTGGAAAAATTGGTTCCTATAGAAAATGCATCGTTGATTACGAATAAAAGCGCGCTTATTATGGAGAAAATAGCGCGTACACTTTCAGAGGAAGAGAAAAAGCAAATGGAGGAAGACTTGCACGAAACAGCAGGTCTGCCGGAAGCAGAAAATAAGTGTACCACATTGAGTGAATATGCCGATTTGTTTGTAACACCAAAAGAGATTTATGATTATTGGCTTAAGCAGACCGAATTTCATTCTAAAAATACAAAACCAGACTTTTGGATTACGCCTGAAATGGAAGAGGCTGCAAAGCAAAATATAGAGGCTGTATCTGCCCAGGTAGTTAGTTTCCTTTCTGAGTATGAGGATCACTATTTGCGATTTACTCATTGGAGTGATTTTTGTGGTCCTGCCGCATTGTCATGGATTTATCGTGGAAAGTATGATACCTATTGTGGAAAATACATTTCCATATATTGGGAGGAAGGAAATGTTTCGCCTAAACACTTTGGGTATGTATATTATCCATTAGAACATGCTGAATATCAGTTAGGAGATGAACCCCAAAATGGATATCCTAATGATTTTGAGTCTCGTTATAAAAAAAGTATGGAAACGGATTGGGGATTGTATTATACCTTTTTTAAGGAAACAGTTAAGACGGGAGAGCAGTTCCCTTTGTATGATGGTGGTATTCGTCGTGGGGTAAAAAATGCCACCAATGGGGAGTATAAAATTCGCTTTATTACTACACCAATTGCCTGGATGCAAAAGACGCGACAACCTGTGTTGGTAGAGGGTATCAATGGTGATGCGCATTACTGGGCTGCTATTGGCTATGCCTACAACGAAGGTTGGTTGGGGATAAAAAAGAATATGCGGATATTTGTAGCGGATAATGGTTATCGTATGGAAGACCATAATTGTTATCCCTATTGGAGCATATTGGGCGGTTTGAATTATGCGTGGGAGCGTTGCAAGTAAAACTTTATATAATGAACAAACAAAAAGAAACGACAATGAAAACTATTTTTAGTAGAATGGCTATGATTGCCTTATTATGCGGTGTGTTGGGTGTGTTTGTGGCATGCGATGAGGATCCGTATGTACATTACGGGATATCTGAGGCAACGATTTATGCACCCAATACAGTTGTTGCAGTAGAGGGGATAGAGGTATATACTCATACAGATAATAATACGACCCGATACGCATTCACTTTCTATGATACGCTTCAGATAGAACAATGTTCGTGTAAATATGGACAGTTTAGCATTTCGCGTAATAGTAAGAAGAATATGCGTGTACTACAGTCTACACCTGATTATCAGTATCTTAAGATAACTCGACTGGAAGGAACATCACCGATTTATTTCGCTCCGGATAAGTATGTTGTTGTAAATGGAGTAGAGGTGTGTCTTAATCGTGATAATGTGGAGGAACTATGCGGACATTCAGTAGAAGAAATTATGCAAGCACTGGTGAAAGCAGGTAGAGGCGTTGTTTGGGACGACAATGAGCAACACAAGGTTTCTCGTTTGAGTGAAGATTGGCCAAGTCTTTACCAAGAAACATATGGGGAGACCTCGGTAACCATACCCTAATCAGTAACAAACAAAAAGAAACGACAATGAAAACTATTTTCAAAATAATGGCAATGTTCTGCCTATTATGTGGTGTATTGAGTGTATTTGTGGTATGCGACAATGATCCGGAGGCTCCTTATGAGAACAATGATTTATGCACCTAATACCACTATCGCAGTGGAAGGGGGTTAATTATGCTGATGGCAAACCTTATGCGGATACTTTTTATGATACACTCAATATAGAGAAGTATTTTGATAAGACTTATTGCGTTTCGCGTAACGATAAGAAAAGAATGCGTTTGCTGCAATCGATACCTGATTATCAGTATCTTAAGATAACTCGACTGAAAGGAGAATCCCCGATCTGTTTTTCTGCGGACGGATATGTTGTCGTAAAGGGAATAGGGGTGTCTATTGGTAGTGATAATGTGGAGGAACAGTGTGGCTATTCTACGGAAGAGATACTACAAGCATTGGTGAAAATAGGTCGAGCCGTTTGTTGGAACGATAATGAGCAGCATAAGGTATCTTACATACCGGAAGACTGGCCAAATATTATCAAGATGCCGCAGTAACTATGCCTTAATCGATAAACAAACAGCAACCCGAACCGGAAATACGTGCTTTATTGGCAGAAATAGAAGAAGCAAAACAGCATTTGTCCGCCCTGCGTAAGAAACACCTCGACCGCCTGACTACCGCCTCGGCTGCCGATCAGGACATCCTTCCGCAGCAAACGGCATTGCTCTATCTGAATATCATCCAGGAGAGCCAGCAACTCCTCTCCGAACTCCGCCACTTCCTCCGTGCCTATATGCACTTTATGGAATAAAGTGGCTAATAAAGACCCTGTCTTCGGCTTTTGTGCCGGATGTTATCCGGCAACCAAAAAAGACGGGTTGCAACGTAATGTCGCAACCCGTCTTTTGATTATTTCATCAAGATTACTTGTGGCAATCCGACTGGCTCTTTCTGGTACGTTCTGCAGTAATCGTGATGGTACTCTCATCAGCACCAAGTTTAATCAATGTTTGCTTAATAGCCTCTTTACGAGCATCCAATTCATTAGATGTACACCACTCATAGTAAGGGTAATTCTTTTCTAAACCTAAAACTTTTCCTGTAGCGGTTACCTTGTAGCAGTAGTTCGTGTCGCCGCAAGAGGTGAGCGACATTGCGGTTGCCAATACAGCAACGCATGCAATAGCGAATTTTTTCATAATAATTAGTAATTATATTTTAAGAGTAAATAGATATTTCTTTTATTTCCTTTATTTCTCTCGCCCCGCTTGCGTGGGCGTAGGAGTTTTGTATAACCGTTTGATTTTTCTCTATTTTTTCTTGCCGCTCCGCGGCATAGGAGATTCTATATTGTTCCAAAAAACGACTGCAAAATTACGAAAACCCGCACAATTATACAAATATATCCCTATTTTTACTATTATTCTGACAATTCTTTGCGTCTTTTGTGCTATTTCTGTTCCTCGCAACCGCAATCGGGAATATCATTCAGTGCCGATGTAAACACTTCCAATGCGTCTTCGGTCGTCTCTGTAGCGGGAGTTGTTGCGGACTCCGGTGGGGTAGGCGGGGTACTGCTATCCGCCTGTGTATCATCTATATGCAGTACAAAACGTTTGTAGTAGGAGATAAGCAGCGTGGTTATCGGCAGGGCGATAATCATACCTACCACCCCGAGCAGCGAACCCCAGATCGACAGACACAGCAGTATCATTGCCGGTCCCATACCCGTTACATTGCCCATAATCTTGGGTGTCAGTACTAAGTCTTGAATACTCTGTACTATGCAGAACACCGCTGTGATACACAGCGCAATCACCCACACGGGTCTGCCGGTTTCCGCCGACTGTATCAATCCGAGCAAAATACACGGAGGGATACCCAACGCCTGCATATACGGCACAAGGTTGAAAACGCCGATAATCAACCCCATGGCGATACCCATCGGCAGACCTATAATCTGGAAACCGATGGCAAACAATATCCCCACAATCGACGCAATCAACGCCTGTCCGCGGAAATAGCCGTTCATGTGTTTGTCGAGGTCGCCCATTAGCATTTGCACGTTCTTGCGATAGTGCGCCGGTACATAGTTCGCCCAATTCTTGCTGATTTTCTCATAATCAATCAGCAGAAAAATAATATACAGCAGACACACGAACACCACAGCCAGTCCAGCCAGTGTACTCAGTCCGCTGCTGATCCAGCCGCCCACTTTCGGCAGCAGGTTCCTGATCGTCTGTTGTATATCGGGGTTGGAGAGAATGTCGGTGAAATCGGTGTTGCTCAAAAACTCGGTCAGTTGTTCGCTTGCATGTTCGGGCAGGTATTTGTCTGCATCAAAATTGGCGGCAAACTCTTTCGCGCTTTTCGACAGGGTGGTCATTTCCCTGCTGATAGCGGGTGTCAGTGCCGCCACAGCCCCTACAACAATACCGACAGCCAGTACCAGTGTTACAATCACCGACAGCACACGGTTTTTCAGACGGCATTTGTGTTGGAAAAAATCCACTATCGGTGCCAGCATATAAGCGATCACAAAACTGACTAGAAACGGCAGCAGCACTCCGCTCAATCGCTTGATAAGCAGAAATAGTGCCACAAACACGGCTATCGAAATTAGTCCGCGTATAATTGTATCCCTGTCGAAAGTCTTTTTCATTGCTATAAGGTATTCTTAATGCCTGATTAATGGTAAATTAATGGTTAATTATATGTTCCCAAAAAGAATTAACGTCAGTTGCGCTAATTTTTGAATATAAAATTTATGGTTAATTTGTGGTAATACGGCGTAGCCGTCCGTTCAATATAGCCCCGATAATGCCGATTTGTGATTTTAATGACAATTCGTGTTTGCTATCTGTAGTGGTTACTATATTGTTATCTGTTTTTTAATAGTTGTTGTCAGTTGTTGACCGAAAAAGTCTCGTTCTTTCGTCATATCGAACTCACGTTAATTAACATCTAATTACACGATAATTAACGTTCCTCCCCAAGTCGCAAATTAATATGGTTGGTTAATGGTTAATTAATGGCTAATTATATGTTCCTAAAAAATAATTAACGTCTAATTACACGATGATTAACGTTCTTTGGAGTTAACGTTTTTAGAGAGTTACATCACATCGTCGGCACCACATCCCCCTGATGGTACTCTGCCAGCCCTTGTACAGGGTCTTGCAGCACCTGCCCCATCGTAAACCCGTAGTCGCCCATCACCTGCTCCAGCACCGCTCTGTAGTAGTACGCAACCGACCCAACAAACCCCACGGGCATACTCTCTTTTTTCGCCTCTGTAGTGTAGTATTGCGCCACGTTGCGTGTTACAAACTGCGCAAAATGGTCGTACACAAGATTGTAAATCCGCTTGTCCTCTATGTTGTCCGCGCAGAAACGGGCGAGGTTGGCAAGCCAGCGGTTAGGAAACGGCTGGCGATAGACGTGCTCTATTATATCTGCCTGGGTAATATCGTATTGCGTCAGGAAACGTTCTTTCAGATCTTCTCCTAACTGATTTTTCAACAGGTCGCTCACCAATCGTTTTCCCAAGGTCGCTGCGGAACCCTCATCGCCTAAAATAAAGCCTAATGACGGTACATTCCACACGATTTTCTCGCCGTCGTACAGGCACGAGTTGCTCCCCGTCCCGAGGATACATGCCACACCTTTCCGGTGTCCGAGCAGCCCCCTTGCGGCTCCCACCATATCCGATGCCACCTCTACTATGGCTTTCTTGAACACACCCTCTATCGCTTGTTTTACAAACGGGGCTTTCTCCGGAGTGCAGCCCGCCCCGTAGAAAAACACGTGCGTTATCGTCCCCGCCCATAGCATTGATGCCATCTGCGGGAGCAACTGGTTGCATATGGAATTGCGCATCGCATCGCACGTCTGAAACAGAGGATTGATACCGTCGGTCATAAACTCCGCCGTGTGTCCGTTGGCTGCCAGCAGGCACCAGTGTGCCTTCGTCGAACCCGAATCTGCTATCAAAATCATAGTCGTATCGTTTTGCCCGCAAAGTTATGAAAAATCTTTCACATATCGAAATAAAATGAACGGTTAATTAATGGCAAGTTGTATGTTTCTCCACGGAATTAACGTCTAATTACACGATATTTAACGTCCTTCTTATGATTACACTGGCACATTTTTTGAAATACCTGTAAAAACAAACTAAAACATCACAACAATGAAAAACAATCTTTTTGCCGCCTGCGTGGTGGCGTTGGGACTCGCTCTGGCGGGAATGTTTGTCTATTTGGGTTTCCGTACCTATGCCGCCAAAGACCGTTCTGTGGTGGTCAAAGGACTCTCTACACGCGATGTACAGGCGGACTATGCCGTTTGGCCAATGTCTTTCACAGTCCATGGCAACGACCTCCCCACGGCTTACAAGGACATCAATACCGTCACCGAAACCGTCAAACGTTTTCTGATGGACAAGGGTTTTGCCGAGTCCGACTTGCGTGTGGGCAGCACCTCCGTACAGGATATGTGGAGCAATTACTATGGCGACCGTCGCCCCGACTATCGCTATTCGCTTGATAGGACCATTGTGGTCAGTACCGCCGACGTCGCACGTGTCGTTGCCTCGCAGGGCTGCCAGAGCGAACTGCTCAGCCGGGGTATTATCGTCAATTCGCAGGACTGGAACCTCGATTATCAGTTCAACGGACTGACCGAACTCAAGCCGCAGATGATTGAGGAAGCCACCAAGAACGCACGCACCGTGGCGCAGAAATTTGCTGATGATGCCAACTGCTCGCTGGGCAGCATCCGAAGCGCCTACCAGGGGCAGTTCTCGGTTGAGAGCGACCAGTACCAACCGTGGATCAAGCACGTACGTGTCGTTACCACGATTGACTATTATTTGAATTAGCCAGCCTTACCGTGCGTCCGTCATAGAGTATCGGGCGTGCATCGGATAAGGCGTCTGTCAGTTCTTCCGTGTTGCCAATCAGATAAATACGTAGTGCATTCGACGACGGGTACTTGCCAAAGTACCCGTTTTTTGTCAGATACCATTCGATCCGCTCTATCTGGAAATGCACCGGTGCGGTGTTGTGAAAATGCACGATGGAGCGCACTTGTTTTGGGACAATCTTTACCCCCATCCGTCCGTCTCTGAAGTGTATGACACCCACTACCCGCACTTTCTCTTTTCCCGCAGCCTGTGTCTGCTGTTCGTCGGTCAGACGGTGCGAAATCGTAATATGCCGCTTGCCCTCTTGGTTGATACGGGTCATCATCTGGCGGAACAACTGCCCGTGCGACGAGGTGTCCTCCAACTGGTGGTAGCCTATGTAGTAGTGTATCATCTCGTGCAGTATCGTGTCTTCTATCACCTCTTCCGGCAGGTCTATCCGTGTGTTGATACGCAGTACAAAATCCGTGTTTTTGGTCTTGCCGAATAGTCCTTGCCGCACTTTCCGGTATGATACTTTCCCGAGAAATCCTTTGGCATTGCTCAGCCGCACGGGTATTTCCGGCAACGCCCCGTCAAAATACAATGCGTTGTATTCTGCAAACTTCCTTTCTATATATTCCTTTGTTGCAATCATTTTCAAATCATAACCACCCCGCAAAATTACTACAATTTTCCCACACCAACAATAGTGATACTATCAAAATGATACATAAGTACAGCCATCTGTGCTGTCTTTAGCCATTTCTTGTTTCTACCTCTTGTCTCGGTTTTATGAGCAGTTCAGAAGCCATTCCTGCAATAGCAGAATGTTACTTTCTTTGCCCTATCGGCGTTTATTTTTGTCTATATCATAAAAATTTACTAATTTTGCAGGCGATAGCATTTGATTGCATATAAAAGAAATGAATATACACAATGGCAACCGCAATAGAATTTAATCACGTCAGCAAACAATACCGCCTGGGGGTAGTCTCCACAGGCACTATCGCCCACGACCTCGACCGCTGGTTCCAGACCAGCATCCTGCACCGTGAGGATCCCTATCTGAAAATCGGCGAGGTCAACGACCGTGCCTCCAAAGGCAACTCCGAATACGTCTGGGCATTGCGCGACATCGATTTCAAAGTGGAGCAGGGCGATGTGGTCGGTATCATCGGCAAGAACGGTGCTGGCAAATCCACGCTCCTCAAACTCCTCAGCAAAGTTACTGCGCCCACCACAGGCTCCATTCGCGCCCGCGGACGCATAGCCTCACTGTTGGAAGTAGGTACGGGTTTCCATGGCGAGATGACGGGGCGTGAGAACATCTATATGAACGGTGCCATCCTCGGTATGACCAAGCAGGAAATCACCTCCAAACTCGATGAAATCGTTGCTTTCTCCGGCTGCGAACGCTACCTTGATACGCCCGTCAAACGTTATAGTAGTGGTATGATGGTGCGCTTGGGCTTTGCAGTTGCCGCCCATCTCGACCCCGAAATCTTGGTGGTGGACGAAGTATTGGCAGTCGGCGATGCGGAATTCCAAAAGAAAGCCATCGGCAAGATGCAGGACATCTCCCACGGCGAAGGTCGCACCGTCCTCTTCGTCTCCCACAATATGACTAGCGTCAAGAGTCTTTGCAAACACGGCATCATTCTTCAGAACGGACAACTCTTCGACCAAGGCGACATCGACCCCATTGTAACCCACTACCTCCGTGGTGATAGTGCATTGGATAACCATAAATTGTTCAAACAACCGATAATGTGTGCTAATGGGTTTTCGCTGTTGGAAATAGGAGTCCGCCGTAGCGGGGGGCAATACGAAGATACAATGCGTATGGAGCAACCCATTGAGATAGTTATGCGCTATGCATTGACGCGCGAGTATAAGCAGTTACATCTTACTTTGCACCTCAAGAATGAAGAGGGGCAAATCATCTTCTCTTGTTGTGGCGGCGGGCGTTGCTATGATTTGCATCATACAACAGGAGAATATGAACAAGTATGTCATATTCCTGCGAATACTCTTAATTGGGGTACGTATGCTATAGATTTGTATGTAGTGGTGAATCGTGCGTACTCATTTGCTCGGGAAACAGACCTTGTGTCTTTTACAATAAGCAACAAGGCGTGTGAGATAGGTACTTTTATGGGCAAAGAACCGGGATATGTAACGCCACAGTTTGAATTTGAGGAAAGAGTCTTGTAGAAATGCCGAAGAAACTATTGCATATTGTTCCTGATGATAAGTTTATAGATTGTGCTATAAACTTGTTTGATAGTACATCGGCTGAGAATAGATATATTTGTTTAGTGAATGATATACCATATTCTTTCAAGTATATTAAAAATACCAATAAGGTAGAATGTCTGAATATAGAGACTATTGATACCTTGTGGAATGATTCTTCTGTTGATATGTTCTGCTTTCATACGTTGGATTATTCCAAGTATCAATACGTCTTATCTATACCTAAAACAAAAAAAATTCTATGGTTGTCGTGGGGGTATGACTTGTATGCACAATGCCAAGAGTGCCCTCCTGTTCTGAATATACCTTGTTTCAAGCCATTTACCAAAAGATATGTGGGATACAAGTCATGGAAAACGTACATAAAAGAATGGCTTCATTTTGCATTACATCTGAATAGTAGTATAAGAGAACTATATAAATCAAAACTGTCGGAGCGCAAGGCTCTTCGTCTGCAAAGGTTTGTTCTTGAACGTGTGGATTATATATCGACAGTTCTCCCTATGGAATATGAAATGTTGCGCAAACGGACAAAGACGAAGGCTTTGTATTTCCCTTTTCAGTATTCATCAAGAAAAAAGACGCAACACATACCACAGATGGCTCAAGATGCCGATTATCTTTTAGTTGGTAATTCTGCAACAACGACAAATAACCATTTGGATATTTTGCACGTTTTGGAAGATAGAGGCATATCGGGTATAATACAAATGCCCCTTTCCTATGGCGATAAATACTATGCGCAGTATCTCAGGCAAGTTGCAGAAAGCAGTAAGATGAAGATAAATATAATATCGGATTTTATAGAGAAAGAAGAGTATGTGTCTTTCTTGACGCGCTGCAAGGCGTTGGTGTTGGGTTGTATACGCCAGCAAGCGTTAGGGAATATCATAATGATGTTGTCACAGGGTGGAAAGGTGTTTCTTTATAAAGATAGTATAGACTACCAATATCTCACAAAGGAAGGTTTTGTCGTCTTTACGATAGAATATGATTTAACCAATGAGAACATAAATGCACCTTTGACAGAACCTGAGATTGCTATCAACAGAAAGAGGATAGCAGATTTGTGGAGTTATGAAAATGTGCAAATGCGCTTGGAAACGTTCTTAAACGAAATAATGTAAGATATGGTCAATAGCAATCAAATAACAGTCACTTCCCCCCTCCTTCCGGACTTGGAAGAATACACCCAACTCCTGCAAGACATTTGGTCGCGCAAATGGATTACCAACAACGGCTCCTTTCATAAGCAGTTGGAGCAGGCACTTGCCGCCCACCTCGGTGTAGAGTACCTTTCGTTATTCACCAACGGCACCCTTCCGCTCATCACCGCTTTGCAGGCGTTGGGCATTACGGAGGGTGAAGTCATCACCACGCCTTATTCATTTGTGGCAACCACCCATTCTATATGGTGGAACAAACTGACGCCCGTCTTTGTGGATGTCCTCCCCGGGAATGGCAATATAGACCCCTCCAAGATAGAAGCCGCTATCACGGACAAAACGGTCGCCATCATGCCTGTTCATGTCTATGGCTGCCCGTGTGATGTGGAAGCCATTGATGCCATCGCCCGAAAACATAATCTCAAAGTCATCTATGATGCTGCCCATGCCTTTGGCGTTACGTACAAAGGACGTTCTGTTCTTGAATGGGGCGACATCAGCACATTGAGTTTCCATGCCACCAAGGTGTACAACACTGTTGAAGGCGGTGCCATGGTCGTGCATAGTGCGGAAATGAAGTACGATGTGGACAACCTGAAGAATTTCGGCTTCCGTGGAGAGACAACGGTTGTTGCACCGGGCATCAACTCCAAGATGGACGAGATGCGTGCCGCCTATGGTCTGCTCAATCTCCGCCAGGTGGATGCTGCCATCGCTGCCCGCAAACAGGTTGCCGAGAAGTACGTAGCCGCTTTGGCAGACGTTAAGGGCATAGAACTGTTCCCTTATGAAATCAATCCGACCTTCAAGTGGAACTATTCCTACTTCCCAATTCTGGTAACTGACGACTATCGTATGTCCCGCGATGCCTTGTATGAATTTATGAAGACGCAGAACGTATTGGGTCGTCGTTATTTCTATCCTCTCATAACAGCCTTCGAGCCATACAGAACCTATCCGAGTGCAGACGAAGCAAACCTCCCTGTTGCCAATCATCTCGCCTCCCAAGTCATCTGCCTCCCCATACACCACGCCCTCACAGACAACGACATTCAGCGGGTGATAGATATAATCAGAGTGTCTTGTAAGGTATAATATATTATCTGTTACAAACAGAATCTGTCTGTAAAGAATAATATACCAACTGTAATGTTGTGACAAAAATATGCTCAACAAAGAAAATATATCGGCTCTTTCCAATGCGGCTATTGTGCAGGCATTAGGTGCGCAATATCGTACGTATCGCCTGACTGCTCACTTGACGCAGAAAGAGGTTGCGGAGCGTGCCGGGGTTGGTTTGCTTACTCTTCAGGCCTTTGAACAGGGCAAGGCTACCAATATCACCACGATTGGCAATTTCTTATCATTGTTGCGTGTGATTGACCAACTGGCACCGGTTGCAGACCTCTTGCCCGATATGCCAATCTCTCCTTATGTCCTCTCAGAACGAAACGGACAACTGCCCAAACGTATAAGGCATGGAAAATAACATTGTATCAATATGGCTTTGGAACCGGGAGGTAGGACGCATCTATTGGGATGATGCCTCTCATCGTGCCGTGTTTGCATACTCAATATGTAAGGAGTACTGGTATTTTTACGATAAGTTGGTAATAAACAAAATTTTATGGCAAAATTGGATAAAATCATAGTAGAATCATCCGAAATATCCGTATTGAATGGCTTTAATGGTGAAGATTATATCAGTTTGACGGATATGGCTCATAGCCAAATGCAAGAGCATATTATTTTCAAATGGATGAGTCTGAAAAGTACGATTGAATATCTGGGAGAGTGGGAACTTCTATACAACCCCAATTTTAATTATACCGAATTCGGTACAATTAGAAATGAGGCAGGTAGCAATAATTTTGTCCTTTCTACTAAGCAATGGATTGAGCGTACAAATGCTATTGGTATTGTAGCAAAAACGGGACGCTATGGAGGAACCTATGCTCATAAAGATATAGCATATCATTTTGGTATGTGGATAAGTCCGCGTTTCCAACTTTTGTTGGTAAAACAATATCAAGTTTTGCAGGAAGAAAGGCGGCGTGTACTTGGTTGGACTGCAAAACGTGAACTTAGCAAACTCAACTATCATATTCATACAGATGCCATAAAGACAAATTTAATTCCGCAAGAGATTGATGCCAAACATAAGTCATTGATATATGCCGAAGAAGCAGATGTACTAAATGTGGCACTTTTCGGAATAACGGCAAAAGAATGGCGTGAAAGCCATCCGCAACAAAAAGGAAATATAAGGGATTACGCCACTATCAACCAATTGATATGTTTGAGTAATTTGGAGAACTTAAATGCAGTATTTATTAATGATGGTATGAATCAATCAGTACGTTTGACACGATTAAATGAGATTGCCATAAAACAAATGACAATTTTGGAAACTTTGGATAGAAACGCTTTATTTGAGTCTGAGCCAACACAGATTCTCCCACCAAAGGTGGATAGAAGTGTATAATTTGGTTATTATGAAACTTATAAAATTATGGATACAAATTTATTGCTTGTAATTGCCCAAATAGTTTCGGTGGCAATTATTCCCATTATTGTGTGGTGGATGGGAGTAAGATGGAATAAGAGAGATGCAAAACAAAAAGCAAAACGTGATTTATTTTTCACACTTATGGCTAATCGTAAGTCTACACCGATTACGAAAGAATGGGTCGATGCTTTGAATACGATAGATATTGTATTTCAAGATAACCACAAGGTGCGTAAGGCGTGGCGTGAGTATTATGATAGTTTGAATGAAAACTCACAATATAATTCAGAAAGCAATGCTTTCAAACTTGATATGTTGTCAGAAATGGCTAACTCATTAGGATATAAGGATTTGAAACAAACAGAGATAGACCGTTTTTATTCACCTAAACAATTTGTTAATGTGCAAAATACACAAGATTTATTGGTTAGTGAAGCATTAAGAGTTTTATCGCATTCAAAATCAAATGCCGAGTCATTTACAGATGAGGAATATGTACAACATTGTGAGGAATTAAAAAATTAGAAGGAGACTATTATGACTGAAAAGTGGACAAATTTTATGACTCTATTTTCCGCAACATTAGAGAAATATGGTGCAACTTTTCCTTCAGAGGAAGAGATGCGCGCCCTTTTAGAATCTATTAAAGAGGCATCCAATGATGATATTGATAATCTGCACATTTCACAACAAGAGAAAGTCGCCATGAAATTGTATAATGAAATGTTGCAAAAGAATTTAGAGTACATCTATAGCCAATGCAAAAATAAGCATAGTACCAATTAGTAATTTTACCTGCAACAAAGAAACTTTCAATGTGTCAACCTGATAAGATATGAAGAATGTAAACATCCCGAACTCTGTTCGTTTATATAAAGATGCGGAGTGTACGTCATCTTCAGTTGGTGAGTTTTGCATTATTGGAGATAGCAGTCGTGTCCGCTTCTCTAAATTGGGAGACTATGTTCGTGTGGACAGAAATACATTAATCCAACAATGTGATATAGGTAAGCGAACATATACAGGTCCGTTTGATATGATTTTTAATGCTAAAATAGGTAATTATACATCGATATCGTATGGGGTAACAATAGGTCCTCCTGAACATGATTATCATAAAACATCAGCCCACCCATTCATATATGATTCTTATTTTGGCATAGTAACTGAGAATAATTGCATTAGGAATGATAAATTTGATAAGCCTATAGAAATAGGTAACGACGTTTGGATAGGTGCTAATGCTACTATCTTACGAGGTGTGCATATAGGAGATGGGGTTGTGATAGGTGCGAATGCCTTGGTTAATAAGGATATCCCCCCCTATGCAGTCGTTGCGGGATGTCCTGCAAGGATAATAAAGTATCGTTTTGAGGAATCTGTGATACAGAAATTGTTAGAATTACAATGGTGGAATTGGACTGATGAGAAAATTCGACGAAACTTGGCTTTATTTCAAGATAAGCCGACAATGGAAAAATTATCACTAATAGAATAAAAATGGGTATGGTCAATATACTTCTAACTTCTGCAGGACGTCGGTCTTATATTGTAGATTATTTCAAAAGTACCAAAGGCATAGGCAAAGTTTATGCCTCCAATAGTACATATACCATTGCCTTGAAAAGAGCAGATGGTTATTTTATATCTCCATTGATATATGATGCGGACTATATTCCTTCCATAATCACATATTGCAAACAGAATGAGATAAATGCAGTTCTTTCTCTGTTCGATGTTGATTTATTAGTATTGTCTCGGCGTACAAAAGACTTTGAAGATAATGGCATAAAACTGATATTAGCACCTGCGGATTTTGTGGAAATATGTAATGACAAGTATAAGACCTATCAATATATTAGTCATTTAGGATTATCAACTCCTAAAACATATATTCACATAGATGAAGTTAAACAGGCTATCGCGAATGGAGTCTTGTCATATCCGATTGTTATCAAACCGCGTTGGGGAATGGCATCAATTGGAATATACAAGGTTTATGATGAAGAAGAATTGATATGTTTCTCAAAGAGATGCTATAGAGATATATTTGATTCATACCTCAAATATGAGTCATCTATGACGAAAGATGAGGCTATTATATACCAGCAAATGATGACGGGCAAAGAGTTTGGCTTGGATGTGCTTAATGACTTGAATGGACACTACATAAGAACTTATGCTAAAGAAAAGGTCACAATGCGCAGTGGTGAAACAGATTTGGGACGTACTGCAGATTCTACTCCCTTTGTTGACTTGGGAAAGATAATAGCAGAGCATAGTGGTCATACGGGAATCTTATCCGTTGATTGTTTCCTTACGCCTGATAATGAGGTCTATGTTACAGAAATGAATTGTCGTATATCGGGACATTATCCACTTTCGTATTTGGCAGGTTTCAACTATCCTCAATTGTTGGTTGATTGGCTGAATGGCAAACCGACAGATGAGAGTTTATTGCATTTTGAAACAGACTTATATGTGGTTAAGGACTTATGTCCGACGATTTTAAGATAAAACATATAGTTATTGGCTATATTAGGGTGCGTGAATTTGTGTTTTATTCAGTGAAATAAATAAAAATAGTGAAATAGCCTAATTTTAGAAATTATGGAGCGTCTATATCAACTTGCACAATGTGAAACAATTGAAGATTCTAAATTATATCTTCGACAATTTATGAACTTCTTTTTTCAAACAATAGAAGCAAGCAAATGTTACCATACGAAATCAGAAAGTGAGGCTGATTGCTTGATGTTAGTACAAATGTTGTTTACGCGTGTTAATTGTTTTTATAAATTGATAGATGGCTTTGATTTTCATTTTGGGAATGTGCTGTTGAATAAAATTATATGCCCTTCCACAATGTTTTCTATTGTTAGGGATGTTTATGAAGCATTATGTACGTTTGAGTTAGTATTTATATTACCACAAACAGCAGATGAAAAGATAATAGCATATAATACTTTTGTTGCGGCAGGACTAAAAGAGCGTCAAAGTTTTAGTATAGATACCGATGCCGCAAAGGCTGTAAAAGAAGAAGATTCTTTAGAATGGAAAGAGATAGAGAACGCTATTCATAAAACACAATTATATAAACAATTATCAATTGATAATAAGAAGGCATTTGATAAGACGTTCAATAGTACACACCCAATATATCGTTGGCATATTGATGAGATTGGTAAATTAAAGAAAGTAAGTTGGGAAGAGGCTTATAAACTTATCGGACTAAAGGAAGATACTTTTAGTTCTGTCTATAGTTTTCTTAGTTTGCATACTCATCCTACATCTATATCTCTACGACAATTTCGTGATTCATTTTTGAAGACCAACCCCGCATTTGTATGGCAGGTTTGTTTCGCTTGTAAGATAGTTTCTATATTGCTTAGTGTGTATATCGCAGATTTAGGTCATAAATTTGATTTTGTGAAGAATTTGTTTGACAAACAGAAAGAGGAAGTTCAGTGGATGTTAGATATTCAAAATAAGGTCTTTAGAGGTAAACGCTATATTCTTAGTGATAAATGGATCAGTGAGTAATAATGGGTATGGGGGAATATAGAATGCAACCTATGGGTAATGCTTTAGTATCAGTAATCATTCCAATGTATAACGCTGAATGTTATATTGCGGAAACGATAGAGTCTGTGTTGAACCAAACATGGAAGAATATAGAATTGATTATCGTGGATGATGGAAGTTCCGACAATTCCCTATTGATAGCCCAAAGATATGTTTCAGATAAAGTCTTTGTATATACTCAACCAAATCAAGGAGCACCCAAAGCAAGGAATTTAGGTTTTAGTTATTCTCAAGGTGATTATATTCAATATCTGGATGCAGATGATTTATTGTCTCCTGAAAAAGTTGAAAAACAGATAAATGCTCTTCGTCTAATGAATGCAGAGAATGCGATAGCGACTTGTACGTTTTATCAGTATATTAACGGGAGAGTACAACCAGAATGGAGTAATCTTGCAAAGGTAAATCGTAATTATGACACTGGTATAAGTTTACAAATTGATTTATGGCGGTATTTTATACCCTCTTATATCCCAAGTTGCTACTTAACACCGCGGCACTTGGTAGAGTCGGTTGGTGGTTGGAATGAGCATCTTTATAAAAATCAAGATGGTGAATTTTTTGCAAGGGTATTAAAGAAGGTTGATAATGTTGTTTTTGTAGAAAAAGAATATGTTTTATGGCGGTATGTTGCTGATAGTATTTCACATACTCATTCGGCAGTGAAGGCTGATTCTGTATTGACAAGTTATATTTTTATTGCAGAACTATTGCTGAAAAATGCTGGTGCAACTGCTAAAATTGCGATAGGTATAGCCTTTGGCTATATGATATACTATGATATCGTGACCTATAAACAACTCAAAAAAGCCTTGAACTTCTTGAGACAGAATCATATCTCACCGATATATCCGTCAAATAGTATTGTTTTTCGGTGGAGTTCGATGTTATCAAATCCATTATTGGGAAGAAAGATAAATGAATTGTATAAAATAGTGAAATCTGTAATATGGAAAAGAACGAACCATTAGTTAGTGTAATTTGTATCACATATAACCATGCACCATACATTCGGCAGGCAATAGAGGGATATCTCATGCAAAAGACGACCTTTAAGTATGAGATTATCATTAGTGATGATGCCTCTACAGATGGTACAACAGATATTGTTCGTGAATATGCTGCCAAGTACCCAGACATCATTCGCCCTATATATCATAAAGAGAATGAATACTCAAAAGGTCCCAACATTGCTGTTACATATTGGACATCGGAAGCACGTGGAAAGTATTGGGCGGTTTCTGAGGCGGATGACTATTGGACAGACCCTGATAAACTGCAGATTCAGATAGATTTTTTGGAAACACATCCTGAGTATGTGATGTGTTTTCACAATGTGGATGTGATTAGTCCCATCGAAGAAGAAAGGCATATGTATGATCATTTGGAGGAACGTGAATATTCTGGTATAGAAGTATATAAAAAATGGACGATTCCTACATGCTCTGTGGTTTTTCGAAATGTAATTCATTTTCCGATTTCTACTTTTAGAGATGTATGTTTTGGAGATATTTTTCTATTCTTGAATTTGGCTCAAGTGGGAAAGTTATATTGCATCAATCGAAAGATGGGAGTATATCGTCGTAATGAGGGTGGTGTATCCTTTTCGATGTCGCTCAAGAAAGCAAAGGCATTAATACGGCAGTACATTTTTATGACACGACATTTTGCAGCCAATAAAGAAATTGTGGATTATAGTGAGTATTGCGTATTGGTATATTGTTGGTATATTATGTATGATTCAAAGGAGGCTACAATCTGGGATAAAATCAAATATCTACGATTGGAGAAAAAATATGCCAACGAGAGATTCCTTACAAAAGCAAATATAATGTATTGTATCAATGCCATAATAAAAGGCATATCAACGAAATGAAATACATTTGTTGTTCACATACAGGTGCATTAGGTGGTGCAGAACTTGCGTTAGCCGAGTTGGTGCAGTGCTTGTCTAATGAAGGACAAGTTCTTTTGACTATGCCAAATCAAGGTGCGTTTAGAGATTATATGCAACATCTTGGTGTGTCTAATGTCGAAATCAAAGATTGGGCTTTATGGATGCAACAAGATTTTACGATAAAACGGCGTCTTAAGTGCCTGATAAAACTATGGAAAGGATTCAGAGAGTGTCTGTCGTTTTTCCGCACGGAGCAACCAAATATCGTCATCGTGAATACAATATCTTCTCCGTTACCATTACTTGCTGCAAAATGGTTGCATATACCTTCTGTCGTTTTTATTCATGAGGTGGGAGGTTTTGGCGTTTATCGTTTTTTGTTCGGAGAGACAATAACAAAAAGATTGATAGGCAAATGGGCTACTCATATTGTGTGCAATTCAAAATATACTTTTAAGCAATATCAGCGATATATTCCAGAGCAAAGAATGTCGGTGATATACCAACCAATTAATATCCTGCCCATCGCCAAATTACCACATAAACACTATACAATAGGTTGTGTTGGAGTACTGTCTCCGCAGAAAAATTATGAATTTCTCTTACATGCCATTAGCAGCCTTCCCGATGATGTCCATTGTCGTATTGCAGGTTTTTGTGGCAATGAGTATGGTGATTCAATGAAACGATTATGTGAGCAATTAGGAATTGCTAATAGGGTGGAGTGGTTAAGTGTCGTGCGGGATATGTCTGCATTCTACTCTTCAATAGATGTTTTGGTCGCTTGTGGCAAGCAGGAGGCATTAGGTCGCTCTATCATAGAGGCTATGAAATGCCAAACCGTAGTGATAGTCTCAAATGAAGGAGGATACCGCGAGTTGGTGTCCGATAATGAGACTGGATTTATATATACTGCAGATGATGAGACAGATTTCCTGCGAGTTGTAACAAAAGTGCGGTATTTTCCTGCAGAGACTTTGTCCCAAATACAGACGAATGCTGAGAAATTTGCGCAAAATACGTTTTCCAAGGATAATTTCTGTACATCATTTATGCAAGTGGTAAGGAATATCATAATATCATACAATGAAAAAACTGGCTATTGTAATACCTGCGTATAAAGATTGCTTTTTATCTGAGACATTATCTTCTTTGGCTGAGCAAACCTGTAAGAACTTTGTGGTCTATGTCGGAGATGATAATAGTCCATATCCGATAAAGGATGTTGTAACATCATATATCAACAAGTTGGAAATTGTGTATCATCGATTTGAATCCAATATAGGCACTCAATCATTGGTACGCCAATGGCAACGTTGTGTAAATCTGACAACGGAGGACTATATCTGGCTTTTTTCAGATGATGATATGCTCCCCAATGATGCTGTTGAACGTTTTTGGAACTACGAAAAGCAACACACGTTTGATATATGCCGACTCCCTTTGGAACTGATAGATAAGGAAGGTAGAACGTTGTTGAAATTAAAGGACTACCCTCCTTGTATCAGTAGCACGGATTATCTGAAGAAACGTTTGTTGCGAGAGATATTAAGTTCTGCCTCTGAATATATTTTCACCCGCAAACGCTATGAGGAGTGTGGCTTTGTTGAGTTTCCTTTGGCATGGTGTTCGGATGATGCCTCGTGGGCTCAGATGGGACGTGAAAAAGGAATTGATACTATTCCGGGGGTGCCGGTAGGTTTGCGTATGTCAGGGGAGAATATATCATCTAAAGAAGATAACTTCTCAACTAAATTCTTGTCGGATAGTTTGTACGTTCAATGGATACATCAACATTTTCCAGACATAGACGAATGTTATTATTATCAGTATTTGCGTAGTAAGTTGTCTGGCAACCATACATTGTCTTTCCGTGAACGTCTTGATATAATAATGCCGCTTCATTGTCTTACAATGTGGCATAGATTGCTTTTGATATGTAATAATTCGTTGATTTATAAAATTATAAAATATGTATATATACATCGAACTAAGAGATGAAAGTATTGCATCATAGTATTTTTGAGCCTTTGCCCAATGGGCATGGCGGTGAAAAAAGAAGTTATCAGATTTATGTAGAAGCACAAGAGAATGGTGTGGCGTTTGCCAACCTTGTTTTTACGCACAAGGAGTCGCTATCATTATGCCGAATTTGTTCTGCGGCTGTATTATTATTGCGTGTGTATGGTGTTCACGTGTGGAAATCTCTTTGGGCATTTTTGCGACAGGTGAGAAACACCGCATATCACTACGAACAGTTGGTATCTTTTTTCAGAGACTCCGATGCTACAGTGTTTCTATGGGAGAGTGTTCGCCCCGAATGGTATATTTTACCCTATTTGGCAAGGCAATATGGCAAGAGAGTGATAGCCTGTCCGCATAATATCGAATCCTTGGTCCCTAATCAGAAGTCGGCTTTGTTTAGGATGTCGAAAAAACAGGCTTTTCTGCGGGAAGTGAAAGTTCTATCTTCCTGTGACGAGGTCTATGCTATTTCACACGAGGAAACATGGTTGTTGAGCCTATGGGGAGTAAAGGCACAATGTTATTTGTATAGTCCGGTAGGAGAGGTTAGAGAACAGATGCTCGCTATCAAAGAACAGCGCACGCAAATCATAGAAAAACCGTTTTATTTTCTATTGGGTACCGCTATCAATCCGCCCACCCGAATGGGTATGCAACATATCATTGATGTGTGGGGGGAAGAGAATATACAAGTTCCGCTACACGTGGGCGGATATGGTTCAGAGTCTTTGCATATTCCTAAGGGGCAATCCTATGTGGTCTTTCTTGGAGAATTAACAGATGCTCAATTGCTTGAGGAACAAGTACATACTCGGGCTATGCTTGTGTATCAGCCGCCAACAACAGGAGCCTTGACTCGTATCGCGGAGGCGATAGTGGCAGATATACCCATAATTGCTAACTATGCCTCTGCACGTTCTTTCTACAACTGTGCTAATGTCTATGTTTATCAAGATGATAGTGAGTTACTAAGTATTTTGTCAAATCAATGCAATGACATCTGATTTTTAAGAATAATATGCAATATATCTTGTGTATTTGTATGAAATGTATTAACTTTGCAGCATTATTCGTGATAATAAATGGCTTATAATCCTTGTTATATATCCATAGTATCTCCCGTCTATCGCGGGGAGAAGATGGTTGCCGAATTGGTAGCACGTATTATGCACACTATGGATAGTCTTTGTGGTGCCGTTCTTGCGAATACCCCCCCCGAACACCAGAACGACACATTCGCATATGAGATAATCCTCGTCAATGATGCTTCGCCCGACCGGTCGTGGGAGGAAATAGAGAAGCAATGTGCATTGCATCCTTGTGTCAAAGGAATCAACCTCTCGCGCAATTTTGGTCAGCATTACGCCATTACTGCGGGGCTGACTTATGCCACCGGTGAATGGGTGGTCGTTATGGACTGCGACCTGCAAGACCGCCCCGAGGAAATCCCGCACCTTTATGCCAAAGCCCGAGAGGGCTACGATTCCGTCTTTGCCCAGCGTATCCACCGCGAAGACAAATGGCTCAAACGCCTTTCTTCCCGACTTTTTTATGCTGTTTTCAGTTATCTGACCGACACCCGTCAGGATGCTTCGGTGGCCAATTTCGGTATCTATCGCCGTTGTGTGATAGACGCTATCTTGTCTATGGGCGACCGCTTCCGCTATTTCCCGACGCAAGTCCAATGGGTTGGATTTCGCAAGGCTTATCTCCCCGTGCAGCATGCCGAGCGTGCCGAAGGCAAATCGTCGTACAACTTCGGGCGGCTGATACGTCTGGCGCTGGATACCATTATCTCTTTCTCCGACAAGCCGATGCGGCTGATGGTCAAGTTCGGCTTTGTCATCACGCTGCTCTCTGTCCTGATTGCCATAGTCTATCTTGTTCGTTTTTTGCTGGGCGATATTGTGGTTTTGGGTTATACCAGTCTCATCCTATCTCTCTGGGCTATTGCCGGCATCATCATTTCCTTGTTGGGCGTGGTTGGATTGTATATCGGTAAGATGTTTGATACCGTCAAACATCGTCCTACCTTTATTGTCGGTGATAAAATCAATATAGACAAATGATTATCCAACCTTTGGATTGGGATTCCCGTTTCTTCGGCTTGCGTATAGGTCGGGTGGATGTTTCGTCAGCGGAGGAGTTGGAATCATTGTCAGCGCAAGAGAGTTCACTCCGGCAGCAGTTCGACCTGCTGTATGTGTTTTGTCCGCAATCAATAAGGTGGCAAGCAGAAAAGGCAACGCCTGCGGATGAGAAAACCATTTATGCTAAACGTGTTGTTCCACAAGCGGTTGAGATGCAGACAGACATCTATACGGAAGATGTCCCCAACGAGGACCTCTATCGGTTGGCATTGGTGAGCGGGGAGTTTTCACGTTATCGGTTGGATTCCCGATTCCCACAGGGTAGTTATGAACGGCTGTATCGCCGTTGGATAGAGCAGTCTGTCAATGGCAATATGGCAGATAAGGTATTTGTTTATAGGGAAAACAACCACATATATGGTATGCTTACCCTGCAAGGGGATGACCGCAAAGCGGATATAGGGCTTGTGGCTGTGGATACCGATATGCAGGGACATGGAATCGGCTCCTTGCTGATACAGGTTGCGGAAAACTATTTGGCACACCATACTTCGGTACAGACGCTGAGTGTTGCCACTCAATGGGCAAATACCAAGGCGCGTCGTTGGTATGAGAAGAACGGCTTTGCCGTTGCGGGTGTAACAAATATCTATCATTGGTGGCTCTAAATGCAAACAGATATGAGCAAACATATTAGAAATATCATCCGGAAAAACTTGGATGCCGTCGGTATCTTTGTGTTGATGTTGGGCATTTTTGCGTATATCATGTTTGTGATTAAATGGAAAAGCGATTTGTGTGCCCATACGCATATTGCACAGCAGATGTTGGAAGAACATCGGTTGTTCTCTACCAACTTTCTGATGTATTTTCTCATCAACCTGCTCATTTTCTTTACAGGTTCCACCTATCCTATGCGTGCGGCGTTGGTCTTTCTCTTGGCATTGGCTAATACGGGAAAATATGTGCTTGTTCGGGAAACCTTTGGCGAATGGACATCCGCTAAAAACGCCAAGTGGGCGGCTTTTGCTATGCTGTTCGTGTATGTGATACCGCTGATGTATTTCCTGAAGCCGTTGGGTATTTCCCTCTCGGCGGACAATATGTATATGGGCTACTATGTCCCCAATGTTTGGCACAATTCCACCATTCTTTGTATGATGCCGTTTGCCATAGCCTGCTATTTGCTGTCCGTCCGGCAGTTCAAACAGTACACCGACCGTCGCAACGGGTATATAGCCCTGTTCCTTGTTTTAAGTGTCCTTGTCAAACCGAGTTTCTTCTTTGTGTATGTGGTTGCCTACCCGATTATAATGCTCATTCAATACGGGCTGAATAAAACATTCTTCAAATCCTTGCTGCCTCTGCTGGCAGGAGGAATATGCCTTGTGTACGAATACGTAACCATATATTATAGTGGAGCAGACGACGGAAGTAGTGTCATTATTGATATTGCGCAACTCTTTACGCCCGGTTTCTGGCAATCCCGTATCTTGTATTTGACGGTATCCCTCTCTTTGCCGCTTTTGTTCCTCTTTCTGTATGGTCGTATGGTGATTCGGGATCCTGAATTTTGGTTCGTCTTGATCATGCTGGTATGCGGTTTGGGCATTATGTGGTGCTGTCGGGAAACGGGACCGCGAGCCAATGATGGTAATTTCCATTGGCAAGCCATCGCAGCAATATGGTTTGTCTATTTCTATATACTCAAGACCCTGTTTGCCAATAGCGAAGCATTGCAGTCGCTTCGTGGGGTGGGTATTCGCAAACGGAATTGCTTATCGCCTTTGGAATCCACGTGATAATGGGGTTTGTATATCTTGGTAAATTTCTGGTTACGAGTAGTTTTTATTGATACCTATGACAAAATTTGCTACATATAGTTCACTTGTAGGCATCAACCTGCTGTATGCATGCGTTACCATATTTACAAAGTACGCATCGCAGCATACTTTTATGTCGTTGCATTATATACTCGGCTTGTGCGGTGCAGTCAGTGTGATGGGTATATATGCCGTGTGTTGGCAACAGATACTTCGCCGCGTTGAACTCACCACCGCCTATATGTTCAAAGGCACAAGCCTTGTCTTTGTGATGTTGCTTGCCTTTGCCCTCTTTGGCGAACCAATCACGTTCCATAACATCGTCGGTGCATGCGTCATCATTTTGGGAATTGTCTTGTATGCCCGAGAATAGATAATATCTATTTGATATAATTTTGAGATATAGAATTTATGGTCAATATGTGATAATGCGGCACAGCCGTCCGTTAAAAAAGCCCGATGTACATCGTTCTCGTCATACTATCCGTTTTTGCCGCCGCTTGCGCACAGATGCTTCTCAAGCAGGGAGCAAGACAAAATTACACCCCGTGGTGGCGGCAGTACGTGAATGGTTATGTCATTGGCGGGTATTCCGTTATGTTGGTGGCGATGGCTGTGAATATCTTTGCTATGAGTCGTGGGGTGATGGTGAAGGAGGTGAGTATCATAGAATCATTGAGTTACCTGTTTGTGCCTGTGCTTTCATTCTGTTTCTTCCGTGAGCGTATCACATGGCGCAAGGTCTGTGCCATAGCCGTTATAATGATTGGAGTAATTATTTTCTTTGTTTAGTGGTATGAATAGTAGAATGTCCCTCATTTTGGTGTGGATAGTCCAAGGATTGATTGTCTTAGGGGCGGTGGCATCTGTAGTCTTCTTGTTTTTAACGGAATCATATAATACTCCGGTATTGGATGATTTGGGTTTCATAAACGCTTTGCGTAACACATCGATTTGGCGATATGTCGCTAATATGTATCTAACTTGGGAGGGGCGGTATATGAGTTTTTTAGAACATGGCGTTCAATATCGAATGTATGAACTCTTTCATTCAACGATGCCGTATTCTATTTTGCTTTATGCCATTGAGATAGCCTTGTTGTCGAGCATATTACGTATGTTTATGCGTCTGTCGGTATCTCATGCCATTATTTATGCCATGTGGGTATGGGGACTGTTTGTTGTATGCTTACCTGATTTGGCATCTTATTTTTGGATGTGTACAAAGGTTTATCCGCTTTTGGTAGTGATGGCAGTGTGGCTTTTGGCGAAGATATATTTCTCGGCTTCACGTCGTTGGTATGATTACCTCGAAATCGTAGTAGTTTCTTGTTTTGTTGGATGTTCTACTGAAGTGTTTGCTCCGATGGTATTGGTGCTGATGGGCATACGTATCTTGCGCAAATGGAAACAATGTGCATGGTCTATAACAATGCTATTCCAACGTGAAGGGTTGTTGTGTGTGGCATTTATAGTTGCTGCCATAAATTTCTTCGCTATGGTGTTTGCTCCGGGTACCTTTGTGCGTATGGAGGTATTGTCTGATAAATCCTCTCTAAGCCTGGTGGACTATGCAACAGGTTTGGCGGATGGGATAATGCGGATTGGTAAAATGATTTTCTTTAAGTTGCACTATTATATTGCTTTCTTTGTTGTCTCTTTAGTCTTATTGCTTATGCGATCTACTGCAGATACAAAATTATCTGCAAAGGCAATCGGAATACGGTTTGTTCGGAATGTATTGATTGTAGTGGGTCTTTTTATGTTGTCCATAATGCTATGTCTATATGCGACAGGAGAGCCATTCGTGGCTCGTGCTATGGCTCAGTTGCCGGCTGCTATATTTATATTGTTGTTTTTATTAGCAAAAGATTTGTCGCGCGTATCATTCTTTCAAAATGTTGTATGGCGTCATACGACTTTGATTTTGGCTTTTTTCGGGGGCGTTTTTGTAGTGAGCAATTCGGTATATGCTACCATCTCTGCTTACAGTGAATTGGAAACATATAATGAGAGCAGGATACAACGTGAGGCAATGTTGCAAAATTTAGAAGCGACAGGAAATACTGAAACTATTTATCTCGAACCGTTACATACACCGCAATATCATTCTATTATGGATGACGCATGGAGGAAAGTGATGCCTAAGTATTCCAAAATTGTTCTTCTCCGTACGGATGAGGTGGGGGATAGAGTGGACTTTTATTATAATGTGGAATTTCGCAGATATTACCATTTGTCGTTTGATGTAATATCCGATATTGTTTGGGTAGGTGTATAGTTGAAGTAGTGGGAATATAGGTTGAATTGTGCCGTATATATATAAGTATAAAAATGTTATTATGAATATCCCTTTCAACAAACCGCACCTCACTGGCAAGCCCCCCCATAATATGCGATTCGGCAACCGCTATATCTATATATTTTGTATTGGAGTACTGCTTTTCAATGCACTATTCTTTGCTCTGGTTGCATATTTGTTACCTATGCGTTTTGAAGAGAATGATGATGTGGTGATGTGTATGATTGCCAATGGAGTCTATTCCGGTTCACCGGATTGCCATTTGGTATTCATAAATGCTATTTATGGCTCTGTTTTGGCGTGGTTATATTCCTTAAGTCAAGCGATAGAGTGGTACACACTCTCTTTTTCCATTATTCATATTGTATCAATGTCGGTTCTTGTATGGTGTATTTTACTTGATAAGGAGCATAACCGGTGGATAAAAGCAGTGTTCCTGTTGTTTTTATATGTGATATGGGTTCGGATCATATTGTCTTTTCAGTTTACAACAACTGCAGGGTTAGCGTGTGTTGCTGGTTGTGTGTTGCTTTTACATCGTGCGAATAGGTGTCAAATTTTCGGGGGGGGGCTTGTTCTCATTTCGTCGCTCATACGCTTTCATGTGGCAGGATTGGTTGTGCTATTGTTTATTCCCCTATTTTTGTACACAATCAAACTAAATTACAAACGATATATTCCTATGGTTTTGATAGGATTTCTTGTGTTATTTTGTCATATAGCAGATAATTTGTTTTATCAAACGCAAGAATGGGAGTATTATAAAGAGTATAACACCTTAAGAGGAAAAATCAATGACAATCCCAATGCATTTAGTGATGAAGTTCTCGGGAATCTTCCTATAGGAGTATCTGAGGCGGATTATCAATTGCTATGTGTTGCCAGTGCCGACCCGAACATAATGACATTGGAAGTGTTGAGACAAATAGACGTTTTACTTGAATTTGTATCTGTACATGATAAATGGCATAATCTGAAAAATCTAAAGTCCAACATTATGGTTATCTTATTGTTATGGTTATTTATTGGTATAGCAGTTTTTTGCAGCCGAGATAAAGGCAGAAAGATAGGATTGTCAATAGTGGCATTATTGGTTGTCGCTATTATGGTGTTTGTTGCCCTTAATGCGACACTGAAAAATAGGGTGTTCTTATGCATATTGATAGCAACTATGACAATAGTATATCATTGGATGCGCATAGATAACCGTACTGCTTTTATGCTATCTGTACTATGTGTTGCAATCGGGGGAATGTCTGCATTTTATGCTAAACAGACCTACAAAGTATGGAAATGGGATACGTTTGATGGTCGTGTCAATTGGAACAAAAACCAAATATCTTTAGTATCGCAGTTGCCGGATGAGGCTCGGTTGCTGATGCTTGTCGCCGATATGAAAATAGAATATACGCCACCTTTTCATATTAAGGAGATTCCCTATCATTTTTGTGTATTGGGTTGGATGACAGCGAATCCGCTGAATAATCAGTTATCTTCTCATAAAGCATTGATAGATCCAAATGTATATATTTTTATGCGTAATACTGGTTATACACCAATGCTACTGACGCATATAAGAGAACAAATACAATATCATTATGGTTTGCAGACCGAATTGTCTGTATTTGCTGAGAATCAATCGTATGCTATAGTTCAATTAAAATCATATTAAAATAGACTATGAATATCCCTTTCAACAAACCGCATCTTACGGGCAAAGAAGCCCATTATATGTATCAGGCCGTGTTCGATGGTAAGTTGTCGGGCAATGGCGAGTTTACCAAACGCTGTCAGCACTTTATGGAGCAGAAATACGGTTTCCGTAAGTGCCTGCTTACTACCTCTTGCACCGATGCGCTGGAAATGGCGGCATTGCTGTGCGAACTGCAGCCCGGTGACGAGGTCATCGTTCCGAGTTACACCTTTGTTTCGTCGGCTCTGGCGTTTGTGCGCGAGGGAGCGAAGATTGTCTTTGCCGACTCGCTGCGGCGCAACCCGAACATTGATGCCGGGCAGATAGAGTCGCTTATCACTCCGCGTACCAGAGTAATTGTTCCCGTCCACTATGCTGGTGTAGCATGTGATATGGATGCTATTATGGACATTGCCAACCGCCACAACTTGATTGTGGTGGAGGATGCGGCACAGGCGATTGACAGTTACTACACCTCCCCCCGTACAGGGGAAAAACGTGCTTTGGGTACTATCGGACACCTGTCGGCGTTCTCTTTCCATGAGACCAAGAATATCATCTCCGGCGAGGGCGGTATGCTGGGTATCAACGACGAGCGTTTTATCCGTCGTGCGGAAATCATCTGGGAAAAAGGCACCAATCGTGCCGAGTTCTTCCGTGGCGAGGTCAACAAATACGGTTGGGTGGATACGGGTTCATCGTTCCTGCCGAGCGAAGTGGTATCAGCCTTCCTTTGGGCGCAATTGGAAGATATGGATAATATCCAAGCCAAACGCAAATGTCTGTGGAATCTCTATTACTCGCTACTTTCCGCTGCTCTCAACGCTCAACCATCAACCCTCAACTATTCCTTGTCCGACATCCCCCCGTATGCTACCAACAATGCACACATGTTCTACCTGGTATGTCGCAATCTCGAAGAGCGCACGGCACTGATTAAGCGGCTCAAAGAAAACGGCATATTGGCACCATTCCATTACCTCAGTCTCCATAGCAGCCCGTATTATGCGCCAAAACACGACGGACGTGCCCTGCCCGAGTGTGACCGGTATGCCGATTGTCTGGTGCGTCTGCCTATGTTCTACGACCTCACCGAAGACGAAGTACGCGCCATTTGCGACATCATCAAGCCTTAGTTCGCCTTGCTACCCACCCCCTCCATCTTTGGAGGGGGTGGGTAGCAAGGCGAACTAAGGCTTGATGGCTCCTAATCCAAAATCTCATACCATTTTTTTGGATTATATTCCGAAAAATTATACCGATATTTTGGATTACAAGAAATAATTTGTACCTTTGCAGCACCAAACAATAGTGATATGGAATTAATACATAGGCAATTGCAGTCGGTTATACAAGCCCGTCTCTTCCATGGCAAGGCTATTTTGCTGATTGGGGCGCGGCAGGTCGGTAAATCCACACTATTCAAACAAGTGTTGGATGCCGTGAGTCCGCAATACACCCAAGCACAAATTTTGTCTTTGGATTGCGACGATCCCGAAGTGCGTCTGTTGCTGAATAATCCCAATTTGGAGCAGATAACCCACCTCATCAACCACAAGCGTATAGTGTTGATAGACGAGGCGCAACGCATTGCAGGCATTGGTCTTACGCTCAAAATGATTACCGACCATTTCCCTGAGGTGCAGTTGTTGGTCACAGGTTCCTCTTCGTTGTTGCTGCAGGGGCAACTCAATGAGCCTTTGACGGGGCGCAAATTCGAGTATCATCTCTATCCCATTTCCACGCAGGAGTTGTACAATGATGGCGGCTTACTCCGTGTGAACCAGACATTTGAATCGCGATTGATATATGGCTCTTATCCCGATGTCGTTTGCAATGCAGGCGATGCCCGCGACCTCCTGATGAACCTCTCTGGCAGTTATATGTACCAGGATTTGCTCTCTCTGGAAGGCATACGCAAACCCGCTTTGTTGGAGAAACTACTTGTAGCGTTGGCGTTGCAGGTAGGCAGCGAAGTTTCGTACAATGAATTGGCTCAAACCATTGGCACGGATAGCAAAACGGTGGAGAAATACATCGATTTGTTGGAAAAGTGCTATGTTGTCTTCCGCTTGTCGGCATTGAGCCGCAACATACGCACCGAACTGAAGAAAAGCCGTAAAATATATTTCTATGACAATGGTATCCGTAACGCATTGATACACAACTTCAATCCGACAAGTATCCGTCAGGATATGGGGGCTTTGTGGGAGAACTTTTTTATCAGCGAGCGTATCAAATACAACCACTATAATGGTCGCTACGTCAATATGTATTTTTGGCGTACTACGCAGCAGCAAGAGATTGATTATGTGGAGGAAACGGATGGGGCAATGACTGCTTTTGAGATGAAATGGAATCCAAAGAAAGCCAATGCATCCATGCCTGCTACTTTCCTCAATGCCTATCCCATCAAAGAAACAGTCACCATCACACTGGAGAACTATCTGACATACCTAATCTAAATGTACACATAGTAATTTACATAAAAATAACCTACACGCAGTAACCTACATACAATACCCCACACGTAGTATCCTATATCGCACACACAAAAAGCCCCGCCTAAGGACTCTCTCCTTACGCGGGGCTCCCCTAACCCCTAACCCCTAGCCCCTAATCTCTCCCCCCTAAAAATCCTACAACTTCGCGTACTCCAGGCTGAACACATACCCGTACAGTGTCGGATAACGTGTCTGTTTCTTGAAGGCCGCTATGTCGGTGGCTCGCTGGTTCGGGTCGCCAAGCCGGGTTCGGGTCGCCCGCACTGCTTCCGTAAACCGCTCCTGGACTTCCGTCTGAGCGGCTGTCTGCTTTGCTTTGCGCGACTTCTTCTCTTTGCGGCTCAGCGCACGTTTCATACTTGTGTAGTTGTAGTCCGTATCGCTGCGATACATATACTCTACACGACCATTTTTCCTCGATAACTTCCCGTGTAACTCTTGCAACGGGTCATGCAGTACAAACTCTGCCATAACTTATAAAACATTAAAAATGAAACATATCATTGCCAACTTGGCAAACTCTTGGGCAAATATGAACCCTTGCAACGCGTTGTACTTCCGTTGCTTTGCAAAGGCTGCCTTGTAGGCGGCTTCTTCCTCTGCCGTCAGCGACAGCACCTTCGCACGCACCTTCTTGAATTTCTCTCTGTGCGCCTTTTGCGCTTCGGTCGGTTCACCCTCGTGAGGGTTGCATATTTGACTTGTGTATTTGGTATCAAATACCTGTTTGTAGATAACCTGCGAATGTCTGCAGATTTTCCCGCGGTACTCCTGAAAAGGAGCCTCTAATTTAATTTGACTCATATTGTTATAATTTTGATTTTAATAACTTCTTTCCCCGAATCCTTTCTCTCCCCTTTCCGTCGTTTCGGGGTAATGGAAACCTGTCTTTCCATTTTTCGGCGGTGAGGTCGGGGGGAGTGGGGCGGGGCTCTTGCCCGTCTTTTCCCAAAATAATATGTATATCTTCGTTTCATACGCAAAAAGTATCATTTCTTAAGATTCACCCAAGCATATATGTCGCATATCTGTAACATAAAATTCGTTACCACTGCGTTAGGAGTGCGTTACCACCTCGTTACCACCTCGCTCCTGCAAAAAAGTGTCGTTTTTTAATATCGCAACCTTTTTCGTCTCCTCCCGGCAACCAACACCCATATAAAACAAATGCACTCGGTTTCAAATCCGGGTGCAAAGGTAGTGTAAAGGGTAAAAAAAACATTAGGACGTCCTTGTAGACGTCCTAATAGACCTTGTTGATAATCAATTTGTTATGAAACTATTTTTTTGAGACTTTCCCATCGCCTTGATGCGGCTTTGCAGGAAATTTCTCCTCGTTTTGAAACGATTTCAACTCGTTCAAAACCGCATCTACTGCCTGCCGAAAGTCTTGCTCCAGACCATCCGTTTTACCGGACATATCTTCCTCTGTATCATCTACTGCCCGCCGCAGGTCTTGCTTCAGACCATCCATTTTGCCGAACCGGTCTTCGTAATTATCCAATGTCTGTCGCAGGCTCTTTTGTTCCTTTTCTCCGAAACCATACCGCAAAATGGCATTCAAATAATGGTCTCTGTTTGTCAATTTTTTATCGGTACTTTCAAAAAACTTGGCATAGAACATCGCGGCAAGCAGTACTATGGTTTTGGCTTTCATTCCCTTCGCAATCCGTATTGGTGTCCCGCTCTCTGCCAAAGATTCCCCCTCCCTCATCGCTGCAATCTCCCTCTCTTTCTCCTCCAACATCACCTCCAACTCCTTCACACGTGCTTCCAACCGCTCCGCTTCCGCCTTCTGTGAGGCAATGACTGCCTTTTCTGACCTCAACTCGCCTCTGTTGGGGTTCTCTTTTTCATTGCCTTTATCTTTGTTAGTATGTAGTAGCGTGGTTATCTCTGTCGATATCCGCCTGTCGGACTGCATATATCGCTCTATATAGTCAATAAGGTGCTCTTCTTTCGCTTCACAAAAATCCTCCTTACGCATAATTTTTGAACTTTGTACAAAAATAGGGGAGTCTGTCGTTAAGGCTTTTGTCATACGGGCACGCTTGCCTGTCGGGTAAATATCATCCGACAAAAAGTTTGCATCTACTATCTCCTCTATTCCATCATTCAAATAACCGGATAATTTATCTGTGTCCGCATTGTCCAACAATCGTAGCAGTTTGGATAATGCCAACAGCACAAACATACGGTCACTGAAACATTTATCCCTGTCCCCGTTATAGTTACGCATATCTATTATTTCTTCTATATCGTATGGAATGCACTGAATTTCATTCTGTAACCGGCAATCGTCATAACGGTTATATTGTTTTAGCAAATCCAATAGCCCGAAACTCATATAGAACAAACCGTCAGGAGTAAGCCGGTATTTGTCTTGACTATAAGCCATACAGGGCTTCCGTAGCCATTGATAAACAATGTTTTCTTTGTAATCTTCCATAACATTGTTTTCAATACTCTTTCTTAATGCGTCAAGGCAGACTTTATCTACAAATTGCATATCTGTTAATTTTTGAAAATTATATTACTATCACGCAAAATTACCAAAATTTACCCATATATACAAGATGTATTTGCATATTTCGTAGAAAAATAGTAACTTTGCAGGCAATAGGATATGGGCGGATTTGTATGCAACCGTTTAATTTTAATAGCAACTGTTATGAGTGAATCTGAAAGCAAAGAGCAACAAGCAATACACGACATGGTGTCTCGGGACGCTTCATCCGCTTATTTGCGAGCAATGAGTTCGCATGTGGAAGTTACCATTTTGAGGGGAACGGATATCGTGCGTATTTGCAATGGAAAAGAACAGGTTGTTGGTACTGTGGCGGAAAGACCTGTTACTGCACAGCCCGCTCAATATACGCTTCGGTAAGAATGGTCGGAAGATTGCGCATATTGGCAGGACCTAACGGTTCGGGGAAAACATCCGTGTTCGGCGAACTCCGAGAGAATTTCCATTGGGGCGTGTTCGTCAATGCGGATGAGATAGAACGGCGATTGAAGGAAGAAGGATGTCTTGATTGTAGAGAATATGCGGTAGCGGAGGTGGATGAGGAAAAGTTCAGGGGCGCATATTCTGACTATTTCTGTACTTTTTCAACACGAAGTGCGGCGGACAATATATTTGTAGATAATGCCTGTATTGGGGTGTATGATACTGCATTGGTAGATTCTTATTTCGCTGCTTTTCTGGCTGCCTATATACGGGAACAGTTATTGGAAACGGGGATTTCTTTCTCCGTAGAGACGGTTATGTCGCACCCGAGCAAGGTGGACTTTATGGCTCGAGCACATCGGTCAGGATACCGTGTTTATCTGTATTATGTATCTACACAGTCTCCGGAAATCAATGTTGGGCGTGTGTATACACGTGTGCAGGAGGGAGGACATGATGTCCCCGAAAATAAAGTGAGAGAACGTTATGTGCGTTCTTTGCAGAACTTGTATGCGGCTGTAAAACAATCGGATAGGGCGTACTTGTTTGATAATAGCGGTAAGCATTTTGAGTTGCTGGCGGAGTATGATGCCACGGATAAGTCTGTCCAACTATACAGTGAGACAGAGTGGTTGAGAACGTATTTGTTGAATATGGCAGAGACAACGAGAAAATGACTTGTTCTATCATTACCATAACCTACAACAACCTCTCGGGGCTGCGCAAGACGGCGGAGTCTGTGGCAGCACAGACATACAAGGATATGGAGTGGATTGTAGTGGACGGGGCAAGCACCGACGGCACACAGGAGTGGCTGTTGGAAATGAAGAATGAAGAATTAGGAATGAAGAATGACTCTCAGAAAGACAATCTTCAAATCCCCAAATTCTCAAATGTACAGGTTCTCTCCGAGCCGGACAGGGGAGTGTATGACGCGCAGAACAAGGGCATCGGGCTGGCGAAAGGCGATTTCTGCTTTTTCCTCAATGCGGGAGACGCTTTCTGCGGAGCGGATGTGGTGGCGCAGATGATGGCGGACAGCGAGGGGGCGGATATTGTCTATGGCAACGAGTTGGTGGTGGATGCCGAGGGTAGGGTAGTGGAGTGCTGCAAGGGCGTGGAGAACCCGGGTTTTGTGGACTTGTACAACAGTTGTATGAAGCATCAGGCAACGTTTATCCGTCGTAGTCTGTTTGATAAATACGGCAATTATGACAGCACGATGCGTATCTGTGCCGACTTCGATTGGTTCTTCCGGGTGATTGCTTTTCACGATGAGGTGCGCCTGCTGTACAAAGATGTGGACGTGGCATATTTCGAGAATACGGGACTGAGTTACCACAGCCCCGACTTGTGTGCAAAGGAGCGCAAGCAGATACAGGACAGACTGATGCCCGCCCGCCTGCAACGGGATTATGAGACAATAGGACGATACCCGCGAATTGTGAAGGTGCGTGGGGAGTGGCTGCCGCAATTCTTGCTGCGTGTGGCGAACGGACTGATGAAATGATGGAGAATAGTGTTATAAAACAAGGACGAATAGCATGGATAGACGCATTGCGAGGGTTTGCAATGTGGCTTGTGGTGATTATGCATGTGCAGTTCTTCAGTGGAAGCCAAAGCACGGTGTATAATACATTGATAGCATGGATGTTTATGCCACTGTTTTTCTTTGTGTCGGGACTGGTAATGTATAATCCGAACAGACAATGGACGGCTCATTCTGTAGAGACTTATTTGTGGAAGAAAGTGCAGCAGATATTGGTTCCGACAGTTATTATGTTTCTGTTGGCAATTTGGATATTAGGGTATAATCTTGTGGAAGCATCTCTTCATCCAATGAAATTCGGCTATTGGTTTACAATCACCTTGTTCGGGTTTATTGCTTTGTATGTTTTGTTTGAGTGGTTGATGCAGGTTTGCAAGGTCGGCAACAGAGGCTGGTTGGTGTGCTTGGTGGTGCTAACTGTGGTGTTCTCGTTGCTATTGTCTCGCCATGGCTTGTACACACGTATGTTCGGAGATGGGGCTATGGTATGGTTTGATGCATTGCAGATAGATAAATGGAATTATTTTCAGTTCTTTGTACTCGGTATATTGGTGAGAAAATATAAAGATGTCTTTCTGTGTCTTTTGTCAAACAAGTACGCAATGGGAATAGTCATTGGGGCTTATGTATTGATGGCGGTGGTCAATATCAAAGGACTGCCATCCGGTGGCATACAACGCTATTTGGCTGCTGTGTGTGTGCGCCTTTTGCCTTATGCAAGTATTTGTATTGTAACGGCATTGTTCTGCTCTATGCGGCAGTTTTGGTCAGATAGCAGGACAGGAAAAGCATTGCAGGTTGTAGGTAGCAATACATTGGGTATCTATTTGATACATTACTTTTTCTTGGCAGGAAATTGGTCTTTCTTGCGCATAATTTCCACGAATACCCCCCCCGCTCTGCTACTGATTGTATTCGCCCTGTTGGCAGTCGCAATAATAGCCTGTTGTATGGTTGTTATTCGTGTGATTCGCTTGAGTCCGTTTCTCGCAAAATATATGATAGGGGACAAGGAAAAAAGAGTTTGAAATAGCGTTAGTACAGATATGAATATGACACGTGTCTTGTTTATCATAACCGGGTTGGAAGGCGGGGGGGCGGAAAAGGCTCTCGTCAATCTGTTGCAGGCGATGGATAAGCAGACATATAACATCAATGTGCTGGTTATATTCGGGGATAAGATAGGAACGGATATCGTAGAGGGCGTAACATATCATACTCTGTTTGGAAACAACCATAGCATGGTATATAAAATTGCCAAGCATCTGTATTTGGATTGGCATACACCGGCTCTGCTTACATATCTGACAAGACGCAAAGTGCCTGACTATTATGATGTGATAGTATCTTTTTTGGAGGGGGATTCTTTGCTATATCATTCTTTTATGTTTGATAGAGCGCAGAGGAATATATCGTGGGTGCATACTGATTTGGTGGAAAACCATTGGTCAGCCCGTCATTTCGTAGGGGAAGATGAAAAGAAAGCCTATTCTACGTTAAATGGAGTCATGTTTGTGAGTGAGTATGCACAGACGCAATTCAACAAAGTGTTCCATCTTTCGGAAAACATAAAACAATATATTTGCCCGAATATAATCAATGAAACGGAAATCGTGCAAAAGTCGCAAGAGTTGGTTGCCGATGTTGTAAAGCGGACATTTACAATATGCTCTGTAGGACGTTTGGAGGAGGTAAAAGGGTATGATATGGTGGTTGAGGCGGCTCTAATACTCAAACGGCAAGGGACAGATGTGGATTTTTGGATTATTGGTACAGGTTCACAGGAAAAGAGATTGAGAGCCTTAATACAAGGGGCGGGTGTGGATGATATAGTACACTTGTTAGGGTATAAGGCGAACCCCTATCCTTATATGAGAATGGCAGACATATTTCTTTCTTCATCTCGTGCAGAGGGACTGCCTTTGGTGTTTGGGGAGGCGATGTGCTTGGGGAAACCGATTGTTGCTACACGGACGATTGGGGCACTGACAATGCTCCAAAACGGGGAGTACGGAAAAATAGTGGATATGAGTCCTTCTGCAATCGCAGGTATTATAACGGAATTGCAAATGAACCATAGTCTATTAGCGCACTGCGGAGAAATGTCGCGAATTGGGAAAAAGCAGTTTGCCGTACAGAATGTGTTGGACATCGTGGAATCTGTTTTGGGTAAGAACAAGTGATAAAAGAAGTAGTATATATACACAATGCCTTTTGAATTTATAGGACATAGCATTTCCATACCGGGGCAAATCCTGATGCAGGTATTTGTCCTTGCAACGCTTGTATATATGCTCTGCAAGCATTACCGGGACATCCTGTCCGTTCTCCTGATACTGCTTTGTTGGCCGCGTGTGTTTATCTTCTTTGGCAAGGGCGTAGAGAATATCTACAAAATAGCAATGCTCCTGCTTTGCCTGTATGTCGCTTACAGATACAAGGTATGGAGAGCATACGTGCCGCGTGAACGATGGATAGTGCTTGCATTTGTCCTGTTCACAGCACAATTTGTATTGTCAGCGATATATTTCTCCCCTGTAGCAACTTCCGTAACTACGCTCTTGAGCCAATACGCCCGATACATCGAAGCCTTTCTGCTGTATTTTATCATAAAAGAAGCGGTGTATTGCCGGGGCAAAAAAGAGCAACTGCTGCGCCTGTTCTATGATATAGGCTTGATGCAGATTATCATTTCGGTATTCAAGTTTGCCGTATTCCGTGGACAGATAGAAGGGCTTGTCGGCTCATTCTCTATTTCAGGCGGTGCCACAGGAACAGTCATACCTATTCTGTGGTTTATCAATCTTTGGCTCTATCGCAAAGGGCAGTTCAGCAAATGGGACTGGCTCTATCTGCTGGGACTGCTGTTCCTGGGTTTCACCACGGGAAAGCGGGCGGTGATGTTCATCTTGCCTGTGGTGGTCTTTGTATTCTTTGTTTATGTGCAGGGTGTGCGCATCAAGAAGTCGTGGATTGCCATGCTCGCCTTTGTTCCGCTGCTGTTCTATTTGGGTGTACGACTCACACCAACCCTCAATCCCGAACATCAGGTGTGGGGCAGTTTCGACTGGGACTATGCCATAGGCTATGCCGAAGAATACCAGTTCGGGAAAAAGGGCATAGAGGGACAGGTGGAGGAGTATCAGGAAGACAGGCAAACTCTGCAGTATGCAGGCGGTCAGTTCTCTTACATGTCGCCCAAGAAGCAGACGGCAGAGGGGCGGGGCGGAGCAACCATTGCGCTGTTCAAACTCTTGGTAGGTATTTACCCGTCTATCAGCCAAGACTGGTGGGGCTTAGGTTTCAACAGTATGTATAGCACCGACTATGCCGAGTTTGACGAACTGCCGCTCACCATTCGCCTGAACCACAAAGGCTCTGCAACCGGGTTCTTCCAGAGTTATGTAACCACAGGTCTGCTGGGGGCTCTCTGTACCATATTCTTCTGCTTTATATTCTGGTTCTATTGCCTCAATCACCGGCTGCGGCTTACTATCATCGGTATATGTGCATGGGAGTACTTTATGTACACGGGCATACTTTTCCGCACGCCCGTATTTATGGCATTGCTGTTCCTCGTGGTGCATTATGTCAATGCCGAAATCATACAACGCAGGCAACCATTCAACCGTCTCACGCCTAACAGATGAAAATCAGTATTGTCATACCCGTTTACAATGTGCAGGCATACTTGCGCCAATGCGTACAGAGCGTGCAAGGGCAGACCTACCGTGATTTGGAGATAATCTTGGTGGACGATGGCTCTGCCGATGACTCGGGGCATCTGTGCGATACCTTGGCTGCCTCAGACTCGCGTATCCGTGTTATCCACAAGCCCAATGGCGGACTGAGCGATGCACGCAACGTGGGATTGCAACACGCTACCGGCGAGTATATTGCTTTCTTGGACGGCGATGATGTATGGCTCGATAAAGACGGACTGCGTCAAATGGTGGCATCATTAGAGCAGAAGACAACGGATATACTGTTGTTTCGTTGCGTGGATATATATCCTCAAAGGCAAGCCCAACGCCGAGAGTATGACATAGAATATATCAACACACACACAGCGCAAGAGGTGTTCAGCCGGCTGATATGTACCCAAGCCTTCAATATGAGTGCCTGCTTCCAGTTAATCCGCAGAGCATTGCTGACAGAGAACAATGTGTATTTCGAGAAAGGCTTGTTAAGCGAAGATGTCGATTGGAGTTTGCGCTTGTGGCGGTATGTACAACACGTACAGGCTACCAACATCCCGATGTACGGTTACCAACATCGCGGCGGAAGTATCACCACCTCCTATTCGATACGCAATCTTCGCTCTTACGACCACATATTCCGCAAGTTCTACGACCGCTACCAACAGGAACGGATGCAGAACAATGGGAAGGCTTCCGCTTACTGGACAACCGCCTTGGGCTATCTTGCGCAGATGTATGTATCCTGCCTGTACGGCTACAATCAAATCGCACGCTCAGACAGAAAAGAGGCAAAGCAGATACTCCGTGCCAACGAACATTTGTTGAAATACAGTATCTCCCGCAAATCAGACAGGGCATTGAAATGCAAACAGATTATGGGGCTATCACTCACCATCCACCTGTTTGCCCTGTATGGCACCCTGAAACGCAAACTATATGGCTAACCATCCATGCAGTAACTAACATAAAAAAATAACTTACACATAGTGTAGTTTACATAAAATGGCTTACACAAAATGAAACAAAACATGAAAACAGCATTAATCACAGGTATCACGGGTCAGGACGGCTCCTACTTGAGCGAGTTCCTCCTTGCCAAAGGCTATGACGTACACGGCATCATCCGCCGCAGTTCGGTGGACTATCGCGAGCGTATCGCCCACCTCGAAGGTAAGCCCCATTTCCACCTCCACTATGGCGATCTGTCCGACTCCATGGGTTTGATACAGGTCATCGGCAAGGTGCGCCCCGATGAGATATACAACCTCGCCGCACAGTCGCATGTGCAGGTATCATTCGACTCGCCCGAGTTCACCGCAGACATTGATGCCACGGGTGTCCTGCGCGTCTTGGAGGCTGTCCGTGCCTGCGGATTGGCGTCCACGTGCCGTATCTACCAGGCGTCCACCTCGGAACTCTACGGCAAAGTGGAGGAGGTGCCGCAGAACGAGAACACGCCTTTCCACCCCTATTCGCCCTATGCCGTGGCGAAACTCTACGGCTACTGGATTGTCAAGGAGTACCGCGAGGCGTACAATATGTTTTGCTGCTCGGGTATCTTGTTCAACCACGAGTCCGAGCGCCGCGGCGAGACATTCGTAACGCGCAAGATTACCCTTGCCGCCGCCCGTATCGCCCAAGGCAAGCAGCACAAACTCTACCTCGGCAACCTCTCTTCGCTCCGCGACTGGGGCTATGCCAAAGACTATGTCGAGTGTATGTGGCTCATTCTCCAACATGACAAGCCCGAAGATTTTGTCATCGCCACAGGTGTGCAGCACTCCGTGCGTGAGTTTTGCGATTTGGCTTTCCGCGAGGTGGGTATCACGCTTCGTTTTGAGGGCGAGGGGCAGGACGAGAAAGGTATCTGCGTAGCAGGTCCCGCTCATCTGATAGGCAAGACCCTTGTGGAGGTGTCCCCCGATTTCTACCGCCCGACCGATGTGGTCAACCTCTGGGGCGACCCCACCAAGGCAAGAGCCGAACTCGGTTGGAATCCGAACAAGACTACTTTCGAGGAACTGGTGCGCCTCATGGTGCGCTCCGATATGAAGAAAGTGGCTGCCGACCATGCTGCCGAGCAAGCCCGCACCAACCTCGCCGAGTACCTCGAAAAAGGAATCGTCAAATAAGTCCCGCCAATCAATATGAGGATTACCAATTTTGCTTCGCATATCGGCCCTGTCATCTATCGTCGCGGACTGAACTACTGGAATGAGGGACGTGTCCGGAATGTAAAAGAGGAAAACGGCTGCTTTACTGCAACGGTACACGGGACGCACAACTACACCACAACCGTGCAACTGAACGGCGATGAGATTGTCAGTACGAGTTGCGACTGTCCCTATGGCGCGAACTGCAAACATATTGCGGCACTACTTTGCGAAATCCGCAAACGCAGAATAGGCACGAAGAAAACTGCCCCAAAAGTAGAGGATATAGTACCCGAAGAGCAAATCGCTTTCCACGGCTTGGAACTTACAGAAAAAGAATTGTTCTTCCTATGCTATCTGGCGTATTTCAGTTACATCGACGAAATACCTTACTTGTCGGGGCAGGTATCCGTCTCGGGGCATACATGGAAGTTCACCAAAACGGAGCAAAAACAATATGCCTACAACTGGCACAGCACAAATTGGCTGCACAAGACCTCTTCCTTTTATAATTTCTACGGCTCTTCCTATCTGTTTTACAACGTCTCGCGGGATAAGGTCGTTCTCGTCCTGCGCGAACTGGTTGAAAATCACACCGATTGGCTGAACTATTTCCGGAGTCTCGGGCTCTATGAAAATAATCCGATACAATATGCCATAGACATTATGGAGGTATTGACGGGCAAGCACCCAAATCCGAAAATACCTTTGACCGAGGTGCAGAACCCTCAATGGCTGATAGATATTCTTACTCCGCTGGTAGCAACTGAGGAACCCGAACGCCTGAGTGCTGCAATACAAAACCGGTTGCTCATTTCTGTCTTGATGCTCTCGGCGGGGCGTGCATTGGACAACGAGAATGTGCCGCTTATTGAACGCATCGGGCAGGTGCTTGATGCCTGCAAACAGCCCACTGATGCGTGGCACGCGGCATACCAAACCTTCCGTATGTGCGCTTTCTATGCCACGGGCAACTTGCTCCCTATGCTCAATGCCAATGTCATAGTCTCCGGCACGTACTATACCTCCGCCGTCCAACTGCTCTACCAAAACAAGTTGGACGACTCTATCCGTGCTTTCCAAGACGGGCTGAAAAAGTGCGGTCTTTTGCGCACGTGGAAGTTTATCCCCAAAGACCACATCTCGTTTCTGATGTATGTGATTGCTTTGGGCTTGCGCCACCATAATGACGACATCGCTCTTCTGCGCAAGATGCTCAAGAAAGCCAACGAGCCGGAAACCGCCTATCTGGCACCTGTCTTTGCCTTGGTCGGGTTCTTCCAATCGTCCACACAAGCGAAAAATACCGAACTGTTGTGGCGGGTGTTGCGCAATACCCCTTGCCCGCTCAACCGCTCTATTGCCTCACTTATCTTGTGTTTCTTTGGTGAGCAAAAGGAACTCAAAGACACCATTCCCGCATCGTCTTTTGCTGTGTTGCAATGCGAACTGGCTGCCTATACCCACGGCGACAAAGGGGCTTTCCCTTATCCGCCGGTCCTGCAGCGGGTGCCGGTGTACGAGACTTGGAAACTGGAGTTGGAGGATATTATCCGTAATGCCGCCCCTGCTACCACTCAAACCGAGGAAAAACCGCGCAAAGCCCGCTTGTGCTATTTATTTGACGGATATTTCGATGGAAGCATCGAAGTGCGTGAGCAGACCATTCTCAAAAATGGCTCGTGGGGAAAGGGCAAAGCGGTCAGTGCTTCGCGCTATGCCGCTAAAGAGGTTCCTATGGACGAAATCGACGAGAAGATATACACCGAATGGTCCAAGTCGAAGCGTTCCCGTTACTATGAGATATTTCCGTCCTTATCACTCGTTCTCCCTTTCCTCAAAGGCACCGACAAACTCTATTGGGATACTCTTCATGGCATGGACATTGTCTCTGTCCGCGAAGAAAAACCGTTCCTTTTTACCCGTCGCCGCGGCGAAGACATCGTCTTTACGAGCAATATCCCTTCCGATGCCGAGCAACTGGACGATATGTGGTTAGACCGCTCCGATCCCATCGAATGGGTCTATTATCCGATGCCCTCGCAGCAGCAGGAGTTGTTCAATCGCATTCTCCAACTGGGGCAGGTGCCTGCCAAGGCGGAACCGCTGCTCAAGCAACTCTTTGACACCCTGCAAGGGCAGATAGAGGTGCACTCCGACATCGAGGGGGCTACCGAAATGGAGCAGGTGCAGGGGCAAGCACATCTCACGCTCCGCATAGCACCGCAAGGTGAACTCTATCGTATCGCACTCGGGCTATTCCCCCTCCCGGGAGGCAAACAGTGGCTATTCCCCGGCGAGGGAGACAAACGCCTGTTCGAGATACGCAACGACGCGCGTGTCGAAGTCATACGCAACAAGACCGCCGAACAGAAAGCCCTGCGCCAATTCAATGCACTGATTACCACCCATATACATTGTGCGTTATTCTCTTCCGCCCTCCGCGAGCAGGACATCACAATGGCGGATTTGCTCGCCCTCTTGGAGATAGCCCCCGACTACGAACCCCTTTTCTCTATCGAGTGGCAGGAGGGCAAACCTATTATCGTCCGCAAAGCCGACCCCGCAGCGTGGAATATCTCCGCGCACCAACAGGGTGGTTGGTTTGACATCGAGGGGGAAATACCCCTGTCAGACGACCATATCATCTCTATGGCGCAACTGCTCTCGCTCTTGCGGGAGAGCAACGGCAACTATATCCGCCTCTCCTCTGACGACTATATCACTCTCTCCGATGCCCTCCGTCGCCAGTTGGAGCGCATTGATGCCGTGGCGCAAACCCGCTCCGGCAAAGTGCAGATACCCGAACTGGCAATGACCGTTCTCGGCAGTTCCTTGCAGGGCGAAATGGATATTCACGAACCCGACACGCTCCTGCAAATGCGCAGTCGTATCCGCGAAAGCGAACAGATGGCTTTCGCCGTACCCGATACCCTCAATGCCACACTCCGCGACTACCAGGTGGACGGCTTCTGCTGGATGATGCGCCTCCACCACTGGGGCGCAGGTGCCTGCTTGGCGGACGATATGGGGCTCGGAAAGACCGTCCAGACCATCGCTGTCATGCTAGCACACGCTCACGCCGGCGCACAGATGGTCGTCGCACCCGCCTCCGTCATTGGCAACTGGCAACGCGAGATAACGCGTTTCGCACCATCGCTTAATACCGTCATTCTCAACGACTTGCCCTCCGACAACCGCACACGCTATATCAATGCACTCCAATCGGGCGATGTGCTTATCCTCACCTACGGTCTGCTGGTCTCCGAGGGCGAGACGCTTGCCGCACGCGAATGGACAACCGTCTGTCTCGACGAAGCGCACACCATCAAGAATCGCGACACCAAGTCCTCCGCTGCCGCTATGAAACTCCGTGCCGCCAATCGTATTATCCTTACCGGAACCCCCATACAAAACCACCTCGGCGAACTCTGGAATCTTATGCAGTTCATCAATCCCGGGCTGCTCGGCTCTTACGACCATTTCACGGAGCGTTTCGTCAATCCCATTGCCGCAGGCATTGAGGAATCCAAACTCCAACTCAAACGCCTCATTGCGCCGTTCACACTCCGCCGCACCAAGCAGGAGGTCGCACGCGAGTTGCCCGACAAGACCGAAATACAGGTGCCTATCACGCTCTCCGACGACGAAATGGCTATCTACGAAATCCTTCGCCGTGAAGCCAAAGCGCAACTGGAAACCGACAAATCCGTGAGCGTCAATGCCTTGTCTATGATTACACGCCTGCGCGAAGCCGCATGCTCTGCAGCACTCGTCGAGAAGCACTGGCACGGCAACTGCAGCAAGTTGGAGGCGATGACCGACAAACTACTGCCACTGCTCGAGCAAGGCAATCGTGTCTTGATTTTCAGCCAGTTCACCTCTTTCCTCCAAATGGCGAAAGACACTGTCCTGCAGCAGGGTATCACCGACATACTCTACCTCGACGGCTCCACGCCCCTCAGGCAACGCCAACGCATGGTGGACGACTTCCAGGCGGGCAAAGCGCGGGTGTTCCTCATCTCGCTCAAAGCGGGCGGCTTGGGGCTCAACCTCACAGGTGCCAACTACGTCATTCATCTCGACCCGTGGTGGAACCCTGCCATCGAACAGCAGGCTACCGACCGGGCCTATCGTATCGGGCAAAAGCAGAAAGTTACGGTCTACCACATCATCGCCGAGCATACTATCGAGGAGAAGATACTCCGTCTCCACCAAACCAAGCAATCCCTTGCCGACTCCCTCCTCGATGGCACCAATATGTCCCACAAACTCACCACCAAAGACCTCCTCGAACTCCTTTCTTAACCCGCTCCCAAACCAACATCCAACATATCTCAAACCCATCTCAAACAACCCCAAAACAACCCAAAAACAACCATCACCCCAATCTCAAACAACCCAAAAACAACCATCACCCCAATATCAAACAACCCCAAAACAACCATCACCCCCAAATGATACGCAATAATCGTCCTCATTTCCCTATACCAACCTGCTAATAACTACATCGGATTCATAGAACATTCGTAGAACATTCATAGAACATACGTAGAACATATACCTACTTTCATCGGCGTTTACCCATGAGTTGACACCAAGTTTTCCTATACGTATGATGTGGGATGA
>ERZ808259.97-NODE-97-length-58575-cov-4.630109_pt1 | contig 58575 bp, 56 predicted proteins | sample MGYA00521279_ERZ808259 | MGnify/ENA primary metagenome ERZ808259 (study PRJEB31516, sample SAMN03275586) | gut metagenome | biome: mammalia-associated habitat; material: feces | host: Papio cynocephalus | place: Kenya | collected 2012-07-27 ...
CAATATGATAAAATATGAAAAAGGGGAAAATTGATTTTCCCCTTTTTCTTCTTTCTTATTTATACGGATATGCTTTCCGTATTTTATCTTTTTCAATTTTCCATGACATTAGCGATTTCTGAAGCACATTGATATCGTTACTGGTTTCCAGCGCGTCAAATAAAATGCGATCTGTTTGTTTTGCATAAGCTTCGCTGCGTTTTTGGCGGATGATTTCATTTTGTTCATCAACGGGCTGATGCGGCAAATGCCCGTTAATGTAAAAGCGTCCGTCAAATGCTCTTTGCGCGGATTGTTCAATAAAACCGTTTTCTTTTGCAAAAGAAGCGTTTGATCCATTGTAAACTTCATTAACGGAATTGTCCGTGTTAATTCCCTTTATCCACATTTTATCCTCCGATCAGTTTGTAATAACGCAATTTGACGTTTTCTGAATTTAAAGTTGTCACACTGAACGTCATTCCTTTTGAAACCGTGAAAAAAAGCGGTATGCATATATGTCCTGCGGCTGTGCCGTCAATGTTGAATGTTTCATTGCCGATTTCAATCTTAATGATGCCTGCGGAGTTGTATGCGCTGTGTTTTACAACGCAAAAAACAGCACAGTTGTAAGCAGGTGTTATTTGAGAACCGTTTGAAAAATCAATTCCGGTTGAATAGTCGGGGACAGACAAAGAGGCAATCTTTTCTTTCCCCGCTGTCGTCAGGTTGTTCAAATCAATGTCCGCTTTCGTCCCCAGCATTGCCGCCGCGTTTGTTTCCGCCGTTGCGGCGTTGGCGGCACTGGTTGATGCCGCGCTTGCCCGTTCCGTCGCGGTTTGCGCGTTCGCCGCCGTTGTTTGCACCGCCGTTTGGCAATCGGAAACCGCTTGGCGGATTGACGGGATCAGGCTGGCCGCCTGCGTGTCGTCAAACACGTCCACCGTCACCGCGCGGTCGATTTGTTCTTTTAACTGTTGAACCTGCATTGTCAGCTTGTCGAAATCGCGTTCCAGCGTTTCCGCGGGCAGAATCTCGTTTTCGCGGTAATCCGTTTCCTGCGTCAACGGCACTTCGCGGATTACGGCGATTTCCGCTCCCGTTTCCGGCGCGGTTTGAAACACCAGATTGCCGCCGCGAATTTCCCAATCGTCGCGTTCCGTTTGAATGTCGCCCAGCTTTTGCCTGACCTTGATATGATCACGCTCCAAAAAAGAAAACGGGATCGCGAATTCCGTTGCAACCCCGTTTCCGGTATAGATAACCTTGTTCGTTTGACTGTTTATTGTCATTCCTTCCTCGCATAAAAAAAGCGGAGGAAAATCCTCCGCCATAAAAAATCAGCTAAGGATATCACATTATGTTATTCATTCTGAAAAGTCAAGACTTATCTGTCAAACCCGTCTGCTGCGTAATGGCGGCAGATCAGGACAAAGCGGCCGATCAGGAACACACAGGCGAAGGCGCAGGCCACGATCATGGCGTAGGTCATGCCCAGTACGCCGTGCCCCCATTTGAACGTGAACAGCCAGATCAGCGGCATCATGATGAAAATGAACGCCGCGCCCTGACAAACGGTCGGGACAAGGATGTCCACCGCGCCGCGCAAAACGTTGACCATGACCTGCTGCGTGCCGTCGAACACACACATCAGCGAACAAATCACCACCAGCGGGACGGTCATGTCGATCAATTCCGGATCGGTCGTGTAAACCGCCGTGATCAAATGCGGACAAATCAGGCAGAACGCCGAACAAACGATCATGATCGCCAAATTGAACAGCAATCCGGTGTAGCCGACGATTTTCATTTCCAAAACGGATTTTTTGCCTTTGGCGATGCCCATCAAAACGGACGAAGCCGTCCCGACGCCGCTGGCCAAAACGAATACGTTGCTGGACACGTTCAGCATGATCGTGTACGCGCCCAACGCCATGGCGCCCAACCATCCGGCCATAATGTTGACGACGGCGTAGGAACCCTCTTCGACGCCGACGGTGGCCGCCGCGCCGTATCCGACATCGCGGATTCTGCGGTCTTCTTCTTTGTTTTTCGGGGGCTTCACCCACACGCCGTACAAGTCGTTTTCATCAATACAGAACACGATGATGAACATTCCGACGGCCAGAATCACGCGGATCAGGGTGGTTGATATCGCCGACCCGACCGCGCCCATCGGCGGAAAGCCGTAATGCCCGCAAACAAAAGCGTAGTTGGCGAAAATGTTGATGATGTTGGCCAGCAGGATCATGACCATTCCGGGGACGGGGCGTTTCGTTCCCTCCAAAAACGAAGTCATGACAAAGAACAAAAGCGCGAACGGAATGCCCAAAGCATATACGGACAAAACGCGCGCGCTGCCGTGGGCAACCTCCGGCGGCTGCCCCAGCAAACCCATGACGAATTCGGACGGCAGGCACATGACCATCAATAAAACGCCGATCAAAACGGCGTAAGGGATCGACCGGCGCAATACCATGCCGCATTCGCGGTATTTTCCCTGACCGAACGCGTTGGCCGTCCAGACGATCGTCCCTTGCAGCAACCCCATGGCGACGGACAGCAGCAAAGTGTGCAGCGTGTTGGCGATGCTTTGATAGGCCAGTTCCTGCGTGCCGAACCGGCCGACGACGATCGTGTCAACCAATCCCAGTCCGACGGCGCCCAGTCGGGAAATGACAACGGGGATCGCCAGTTTCCACGTTTCGTGGAACGTGCGTAAAATCCGCAGTTTAAAAACGCGATTTTCCCGCTCTTCCCGTTGGCTTAAAAGGGAATCCCTTTTATCGTCCAATCTGGATTTGTGGTAGATTTCACTTCGCAAGATACCCTGCAATCATCTGCAGAAAAGCGACCTTTTTCCGGTCGATTTCATCCAGATGCGTTTCCTTGTTTTCCTTTTCCTTGAACGCGGCCAGCTGTTTGGCGATGTCGTCGGCATTCGCGTCGTCGAAATTGATCACGGTATGCGTCAAAATCGTGCAGGCGTTGTCGCGGATCTTGGCGATTCCGGCGGAAATGAAGAACCGTTCCTTTTTCGTCTGGTCGGCGTCGATCAGCGTGACAACGCCGTCCTTTAACAGCTTCATCGCCGGCGCGCGGCGCGGCAAGACCAGATAAGGCCCTTCCTCGGCCGGAATTTCAACGCTCAGCACCTCTTTGACGGCCAAAGGCTTTTGCGGGATCAGCATTTTGACAAAGATGGAATCCTGCTCCGCCATTATTCGCCGTCCTTTCCGTCCTTTTTAAATCGAACGTTGGCGGACATTTTCTTGGCTTTTTCCTCGGCTTCCTCGATCGTGCCGACCATAAAGAACGCCTGTTCGGGCAAATGGTCGTACTTGCCTTCGACGATGCCCTTGAACCCTTTGATCGTGTCGGCCAGCTCGACATAGCGGCCGGGAATGCCCGTGAACACTTCGCCGACGTGGAACGGCTGGGACAGGAAACGCTGGATCTTGCGGGCGCGGGAAACGATCAGCTTGTCCTCTTCGCCCAATTCGTCCATGCCCAAAATCGCGATGATGTCCTGCAACGCCTTGTACTGCTGCAAAATGCGCTGGACTTCGCGCGCGACGTTGTAGTGTTCTTCGCCGACGATCGCGGGGTCCAGAATACGGCTGGTCGATTCCAGCGGGTCAACCGCGGGATAGATGCCCAGTTCGGCGATCGAACGGCTCAACACCGTCGTCGCGTCCAAATGCGCGAACGTCGTCGCGGGCGCGGGGTCGGTCAAATCGTCGGCCGGAACGTAAACCGCCTGAACCGACGTGATGGAACCCTCTTTGGTCGAAGTGATGCGTTCCTGCATCGCGCCCATGTCCGTGCCCAGCGTCGGCTGATAGCCAACGGCGGACGGAATGCGCCCCAGCAAAGCGGACACTTCGGAACCCGCCTGCGTGAAACGGAAGATGTTGTCAACGAACAGCAAAACGTCCTGATGTTCGACATCGCGGAAATATTCGGCGACGGTCAGGCCGGTCAACGCCACGCGGGCGCGCGCCCCCGGCGATTCGTTCATCTGCCCGTACACCAGCGCGGCTTTGGAATTGTCGCCTTTGATGTCGATGACGCCCGATTCGATCATTTCGTTGTACAAATCGTTGCCTTCGCGCGTGCGTTCGCCGACGCCCGCGAACACGGAATAACCGCCGTGGCCTTTGGCGACGTTGTTGATCAGTTCCATGATCAAAACGGTTTTACCGACGCCCGCGCCGCCGAACAGGCCGATTTTGCCGCCGCGCGCGTAGGGTTCCAGCAGGTCGATGACCTTGATGCCCGTCGTCAGCATCTGCGTCGAAGTCGCCTGATCGACAAAAGGCGGCGGGTCGCGATGGATCGGATCGCGGCGAACGCCTTCGATCGGGCCGCGTTCGTCAACCGGTTCGCCCAGAACGTTCATGATGCGCCCCAACGTTTTCGGCCCCACGGGAACGGAGATCGGCGCGCCGGTGTCCGTGACTTCCTGACCGCGGGTCAAACCGTCGGTGGAATCCATGGCGATGCAACGCACAACGTCCTCGCCCAGCTGTTGGGCGACTTCCAAAACCAGCTTTTTGCCGCCCAGTTCCGTTTCCAGCGCGGAAAGAATCGAGGGCAGGTCTTTTTCATTGTCGAATTTCACGTCAACGACCGCGCCCGTCACCTGCGAAATGCGTCCGATACTGTTTTTAGCCATTTCTTACAGCTCCTGTAATAGTGTTAAAGTGCTTCCGCACCGGAAATGATTTCCGTCAATTCGTTTGTAATCATCGCCTGACGCGTCCGGTTGTAGATCAGCGTCAAATCGTCGATGATGTCCGCCGCGTTGTTCGTCGCGTTGTCCATCGCGGTCATGCGCGCCCCGTTTTCCGACGCCGCCGATTCCAAAGACGAACGGAAAATCAGTTCGGTCAGAACTTCGGGCAGCAAGGCGTTCAACAGCTCTTGCGGGTTTTCGGGTTCATAGTCGTATTCCAACGGGTCGATGTTCAGCAAAGGCTGTTCGCTGACAATATTGTCAATGCCCAGAATGCGCTTTTCCTGCATGGTTTTGTACTGCGTCTGCGCTTTGGCGTGCGCGGAACCGGAAACGCCGCGGACGATGCCCTTTCCCTTGCCCAGCGAACTGCTTTTATTGCGCGAGGGACGTTGCAGGCTGAACGTGTTGCCCGCGCCGTCGTTCATCAAAAATCCCCACGGGTTTTCGCCCGTGAACGGCTGCAGGATGCGCGCCGCCTGCAACGGAACGATGGGGCGGATGCGGACTTCCTGCGAAATGGCGGAATGAAAGTGGTTGTAAACGACGGAACAGGCGTCAATCGTGCCTTTTTCAAACATGCTGATAACGTGCATGGCCATGTTTTCCGCGTCGGCCAGCTGGTCGTCCGCGCTGATCCGGCTGTTGAACGTTGCGACGATCTGTTTGCTGAACTGTTCACGCAATAAATCGGTCGCTTTCGTTCCGACGCAAATCAAACGAACGATGCGTCCCTGTGATTGCAGGTGTTCAATGAATTGCGCCGTTTTTTTGGCGATGTTCAGGTTGAACCCGCCGCACAACCCGCGCGAAGACGAAAACACGATCACCAGATGCCGCTGGTCTTCGCCGTCGCCGGTGATCAGCCGCGGCATTTCATAGCGCGGTTCGACGCCGTTGGCCAGATCGGCCGCGCGCAGAAACGACACCGTTTTGATCAAGCGCAGAACGATGCGCCCCAGCGACGCCGTGAAATACCCCGCGTCCGTGATCGCCTGCTGCGATTGGCGCAAACGCGACGCGGCGACCATTTTCATCGCAGACGTGATTTTGCGCGTCGATTTGATCGAAGCGATCCGGTTTCGCAATTCTCTCAGGTTAGCCATGACGAACCCCTACGTTTTACGAAAACTTCTTGATAAAGTCGTCCAGAAAATAGCGCAGGTCGTCTTCGGCTTCGGGAGTCAGCGTCTTTTCTTCGCGGATGGATTCCAAAACGGACGGCACGGTCGCTTTCAACTGTGCCAGCATTTCGGTTTCAAAACGCGCGATTTTTTCGACGGGCAGGTCGTCCAGATAGCCGCGAATCCCCGTGAAAATGGAAACGACTTCGTCCTCGACGGGCATCGGATGATACTGTTTCTGTTTCAACAGTTCCGTCAAACGCGCCCCGCGGCTGAGCAGTTTCTGCGTCGCCGGATCCAAATCCGAAGCAAACTGCGAAAAGGCCGCCATTTCGCGGTATTGCGCCAATTCCAGTTTGATGGAACCGGCCACCTGTTTCATCGCTTTGATCTGTGCGGCGGAACCCACGCGGGAAACGGAAATGCCGACGTTCACGGCGGGGCGGACGCCTTGATAGAACAGCGCGCTTTCCAAGAAAATCTGACCGTCCGTAATGGAAATGACGTTCGTCGGAATGTACGCCGACACGTCGCCGGCCTGCGTTTCAATGACGGGCAGGGCGGTCAGGGATCCCGCGCCCAGTCGATCGTTCATTTTCGCCGCGCGTTCCAACAAACGGGAATGCAGATAGAACACGTCGCCGGGGTACGCTTCGCGTCCGGGGGGACGGCGCAACAACAGGGACATTTGGCGGTACGCGACGGCGTGTTTGGACAAATCGTCGTAAAACACGGTCGCGTGCATTCCGTTGTCGCGGAAATATTCGCCCATCGCACACCCCGTATAAGGGGCGATGAACTGCAACGGGGCGGATTCGGACGCCGTCGCCGCGACGATGATCGTGTATTCCAACGCGCCGTATTGTTCCAGAATGTGCATGACCTGCGCGACGGTGGAACGTTTCTGACCGATCGCGACATAGATGCAGAACATCTTTTCCTTGTCGCTTTTGGCTTTGTCGTTCAAAGCTTTCTGATTGATGATCGTGTCCAGAATGATTGCGGTTTTGCCCGTTTGGCGGTCGCCGATGATCAATTCGCGTTGGCCACGGCCGATCGGGATCAGGGAATCGATCGCTTTCAACCCTGTTTGCAGCGGTTCGTGAACGCTGCGGCGCGTGATGATGCCGGGGGCTTTGATGTCAACGGCGCGGCGTTCGGCCGCTTCGATCGCGCCTTTGCCGTCGATCGGGGCGCCCAAAGCGTCCACGACGCGTCCCAGCAGGTTCATGCCGACCGGCGCGTTGACGATGTCGCCCGTGCGTTTGACGGTTTCGCCTTCGTGAATGTCGGAGTCGCGGCCGAAAATGACCGCGCCGACGCTGTCGGATTCCAAGTTCAGAGCCATGCCTTTGACGCCGCATTCAAATTCGACCAGTTCGCCGGCCTGCACCTTGTCCAATCCGTAAATGCGCGCGATGCCGTCGCCGACGGACAACACCTGTCCGACTTCGGACATATCCGGTTCGGCACCGAAATTTTCGATGCGCTCTTTTAACAAAGATGAAATTTCCGTCGCTTGGATATTCATACCCCGACACCTTTCATAACAAGATTAAGCTTTTGCAGTTTTGTTTTCACGGACGCGTCCGCCATCAACGATCCGACCTGAACCGTCATGCCGCCGATCAACGACGGGTTCACCGACAGGTTCAACCGGATTTCCTTGTTGAAAATCCGTTTCAACACGTCGGTCAACCGCTGTTGCGTCGCTTCGTTCAACGTTTGGGCGGAAACGACGGAAACGGACAGAATTCCCTTGTATTTTTCATATAAAACAGTAAACGCGTCGCAAATTTTTGAAAACAAAGGCATACGGCCGTTGTCGGCCAAAACGCCCAAAAAACGCCCCGTCACGTCGGACAATCCGGCCTTTTGTGCGACGGCGGCGACGGTTTGCGCGCGGATATTCGTGCTGATCAGGCGTGAATTCATCAAACGGTCGAATTCGGGGCAATCCGTCATCAGACGTCCCAATTCCCGCAGTTCGGCGGCGACGTCGTCCGCGCATTCGTGCGCGACGGCTTCATCAAACAGAGCCGTCGCGTATTTTTTGGCCAGCTCTGCCGTATTGATTTTTTTGCCCATGATTCCTTCCGTTTTTTCAAACAGGTTCTTATATAAACATACTTTTATAGCAACAAAAAAAAATCTTTTCAAACAGAATCGGCGTGGCGGCGGTTTCCCGAACGCCGGAAAATCAAATCCGTTCCGCAGTAATGTCGCCGATATTCCGGCCGTGCAAAGCGGCTTCGCAGGCTTCGACCGTGTTTTCCAACAACATGGCGATCGTCATGGGGCCGACGCCTTTGGGGACGGGGGTGATCGCCTGACATTTCGGGGCGCACGCGTCGAAATCGACATCGCCGTACAGCTTGCCGTCCGGCAAACGGTTGATGCCGACGTCAATGACAATCGCGCCGTTTTTGACCCAATCGGATTGGATAAAGTGCGGTTTTCCGACCGCGGCGACCAGAATGTCGGCCGTTTTGCACAGTTCGGGCAGGTCGCGCGTTTTGGAATGCGCGATCGTGACCGTGCAATTTTCCCGCAGCAACAGTTGCGCCATCGGTTTTCCGACGATGACGGAACGGCCGACGACCACGGCGTTCAGTCCCGTCAGATCCCGCCGCGCCTGATGAACCAGCTTCATGCATCCCTTGGGGGTGCAGGCGACGGGGGCGGGTTCGCCGATCATCAGCTTGCCCAAATTCAGGGGGTGGAATCCGTCCACGTCCTTGGCGGGATCGATCGCCTGCAAAACGGCGTTTTCGTCAATGCCGTCGGGCAAAGGCAGCTGCACCAGAATACCGTCCACGCCGTCGTCCCCGTTCAGTTTGCCGATCAGTTGCAGCAAGTCGTCTTGTGTCGTTTTTTCCAGCCGGAAAACAAGCGATTCGATGCCGACTTCGGCGGCGGCCTTTTCCTTGTTGCGGACGTAAACGGCCGAAGCGGGATCGTCGCCGGCCAAAATGACGGCCAGTTTCGGCGCGCGCGGCATTTTTTTGACCTTTTCGGCCAGTTCGGCGCGGCATTGTTTCGCCAATTCAAACCCGTTCAGCACATTCATGTCAAATCCTCCAGTTTTTTAATCAGTTCGTCCGGATCGCCCGCAATGAAAAGCGTTTTAGACCGATCGGCCGCTCCCGCGGTCAAAGCGATCGCGCTTTTGGCGATTTTCAACCGCTTGGCCAACCCTTTGATCAACGCTTCGTTGGCTTTGCCGTCAACGGGTGGGGCGTTCACGGCGATTTTCAGCCGCTCCGATCCGTCGGGTTCCGTATAGACGCCCTCGATTCCCTCGCGCTTGGCCTTCGGCGACAGACGGACGAACACTTTGACGCCGTTTTCCGCGGGTTGGCAGAACATCACCCCGCCGCCCCCGCCAATCGGTACAGCAGATTCGGAACGAACCGTTCCAGAAACAGCAACACAAAAAAACCGATCAGCGCGGAAAAATCAACCATGCCGACGGGCGGGACGAACCGGCGGAACAACGCGAAATACGGTTCGGTCAACCGGCGCACGGTGTCGCGCACGGCGTTGACCAAAGCGTTCGATCCGTTCAAAATGTTGAACGCGTCCAACCATGACAGGACGACGGCCGCGATGGCGATATAAATATAATAATGTATGATCAGATAGGACGGATAGATCAACGCCTGAAAAAACGAAGCTAAGACGGACATGATTGATTCTCCAGAAAACGGGCCATGGCGCAAAAGGATTCGATGCCGATTTCCTCGGCGCGGGCGGTCGGGGGGACGTTCGCCGCGGCACACAGTTTTTCGGCGTCACCAACGGATTTCAACGACGACCGCAACATTTTCCGACGCTGGTTGAACGCCGCCGCGGTCACTTTTTCCAACAAATCGAGCCGCGCGGGTGCCAAAGGCTGTGGCCTCGGCTTTAAAAACACGACGGCCGACGTGACTTTCGGCGGCGGGGTGAAGCACGCGGGCGGCACGGTGAACAGGATTTCGACTTCGCACAGCCATTGGGTCAGGATGGACAAACGGCCGTAATCGGGGGAACGCGGCTTGGCGGCCAAACGTTCCGCGACCTCTTTTTGAAACATCAGCGTGAACGATGAAAAGGCATCGGCGCGTTTCAGCCATCCGGTCAACAGCAAAGTCCCGACGTTGTAGGGCAGGTTGGATATGATCGACCGCGGCGCGCCGCCCAACGTCCGCGCGTCAACGGTCAGGGCGTCCGCGTTCAAAACGGTCAGACGGTCGGGATAGGCGGCGGAAATGTCGTTCAACAGCCCCAAACAGCGTTCGTCCTTTTCAATGACGGTCAAGTGTTTCGCGCCGTTATTCAAAATGGCGCGCGTCACGCCGCCGGGGCCGGGGCCGACCTCGATTACCGTGCCGTTTTCAAACGGTTCCGGATCGCGCTGTTTGGACGAACGGGCGATCCTGTCCAGCAAATTCGTGTCCAGAATGAAATTCTGTCCCAGCGTTTTTTTTGCGGACAACCCGTATTTTGCAATGACTTCGCGCAAAGGGGGAAGGGCTGTCATCGGCGCACCTCCGTCACGGCGAAACGGCGCAGTTCCCGCAAACGCCGCTGGGCGACGGTTTCCAACCGTTCCGATTCCAGCCGCGCTTTGATGTCCTCTTTCGCGGGCAGGGCGGACACCGTTTCGCGCGCGCACACCATAAAGATCAAATCGCCGCCCTCGATCGCGACGGGGCGTCCCGCCTCCAACAACGGCGCGTGTTCAACCGCCGACCGGATCGGGGCGGGCAGGTCGTCCAGCGCGGGCGTTCCCCAATCGACGCGCGGCGCGGTTTTCAGCTGTTCCGAAACGTTTTTGAACGCTTCGCACGATCCTTTTGTCATTGACAGGTCGCGCAAGACGGCCTTGCGACGGTTTGCCGTAAAATCGCGCGGCAAAAACAGTTGCATCAGGCGGACTGCTTCGCGCTTGTCGTCATTCGACGGCGCCCGTACGGCGCGTAAAACGAACAGACGGTATCCTTCGGGCGTTTTGACGGGTGTGCTCAGCTGACCGGCGCGCATGACGGACAATTCTTCTTTCATGGCATCGGACAGTTGATTTTCGCCGATCCATTCCGTCACGGCGTCGGGAACGACGCTTTCAAACTTTTCGCCGTCGCGTACCCGCATGATCAAACGCATCGCCCGTCCGTAAACCGCGGCGTCTTCGTTTTCGGATCCGACGGGCAACAGAACCTGCGACACCAGATATTGCCGCCGATTGTTTATTTCTTTGATTTCATTCAGTTTTGATTCGACTTCGCGGTCGGACACCTCGGTTTGACGCGCCGCGTTTTTTTTGACCGCGCGGATAAACAGCAGGTCGCTTTCGATCTGGTCGCCGACGACGGAAAGCGGCAACCCGTTTTTTTTCAAAACGGCGACAACATCGTCATAGTTCAAATTGTTCTGCCGCAACGTCATGCGTACGGCCTGTTCCAATTCCGCGGCGGAAACGGAAACGCCGGCGGCGGCAGCTTCCTGCCGTTTCAGCTTTTCGTCGATCAGCTGCTTTAACACGCGGTCGCGGATGTCCGGCCGCGACGTGTCCGCCTGTCCGGTCAGACGGATGAATTCCAGCCGTTGGCTCAAATCGCGTTCGGAAACGATGTCGTCGTTGACCCGCGCGGCGATTTTTGTTTGAGCCGTCGCGCCGGAACAGGCGAAAACGGTGAAAATCAAAGCCGCAAGAAACGATTTCATGGCCGTATTCCCTTCCTTTAAATGTTGAACGCGCCGAACGGTTTGAATTCAACGCCCATTTTGAACGTCACGCCGCTTTCGTAATCGCGGTCGTAGGTGTAATCTTTGCGCAATCCGGCTTCAAAGGCGAAACATTCGTCCTCGTAGCGCACATAGCCGCCGGTTTCCAAAACGCCGCCGCCTTTGGACAGGTTGATTTGCTGGTTGAATTTCACTTTCCAGTAACGGGTCAGTTTTGATTCAAGGGCGTAGTTCAATTCTTTGCGCGTGTTATAAGCGGAATATTCCGAAATCCGGCTTTGCAGGTTGATGTAGGTCGCCGACACGCGCAACAGATCGTTGCCGACGCCCAAAGACACGTCGTTGCGGTTCAGCTCCGCCGTATGGCGATCCATGCGGAACGCGTAGTTCAGCTGCAGGAAACCGTTCGGCGCGATGCTTAACCGGCCGACGATGTCGGACGCCTGTTCGACCAATCCGGAATCGGGGGGGAAGATGTCCGATTTTGAAAAACGGTAGCTTTGCCCGATCAACGCCGAAACGGAACCGCCGTTTTTGCCGTACATCCCCCATTTCAAACCATAGTTCAAACGCGATCCCGGTTCAAACCGGTCAACGCCTGTAAACCGTTTTTCGGAAAACAGGTTGGTGTCGTCGAAATCCAGATTGTTGCTGTCTTCGTTGGGTATTTTATCAGAGTTTTGCGAATTCGGCGCGGCGACGCCCATGATGATCGGTTCCAGAATTTGGCTGTATTTTTCGCCGACGGACGCGAACGGATAGCTGACTTTTAACGACGCTTGCGGATTGAACGCGCCGACGGTGCCGGAAAATTCGCGCCCCTTTTCCTCGATGAAATAGTTGTCGATCCGGTAGGCGCTGGCCAAAGCGGACGCGTCGAAACTATATACCGCGCCCCAACCGGTGATCCCCGGCAGGTGCCACCCCGTTTCAAACGTCAGCCGTTTGCTGTCATCGCCCAGTTTCCGGTTCAATACGGCCGACGATGCGTCGAAACTCCAATACCCGCCGTTGGCGTCGGGTGTCGTCGCGTGCGAAAATCGCATCAGAGGAACGGCGTCGGCGACGGTGTCGTCGTTGACATCGGAACGCATGTTCTGGTACAGCGCGCCGCCGAACGCAAAATAGGTGCTTTCCGTCAACGCTTCGACCGCCGCGTCGGATTTCAGCCACGGATCGTAAACGTTGCTGCGGATGTCGTAACGGCGCAGATAAGTGTCGTCGGATACGCGGTCGATGTCCGCGCGCGCGCGCCAAACATCGGTGATGTGCCAATCTGCCGTCGCTTCGACGTTATAGCGGTCGCGGTTGCCGTCGCGCAGGTAGGATCCCTTGATGTCAACCGTTCCCGCGGAAAAATTGTGGCGCAGGTCGCCGGACAGCAAAACGTTTTTGGTCGCGATCCACGGTGAAAACAGAAAATCCGTGTAAGGCGATATTTCCCAATAATAGGGGACGGTCACGCCCGCGCCCATGGAACGGTTCGATTTGAACCCCGGCAGCAGAAAACCGGATTTGCGTTTGACCGTCGGATCTGGATAGGAAAAATACGGAATATACATTACGGGAACATCGGCGACGGTCACGGTGGCATCGCGCGCCGACATCGTTTGCGCGTTTTTGTCGTGCGTCATGCGCCGCGCTTTGATTTCCCAAAAACGCGACCCGTCTTCGCAAAAATCGCAGGACGAATAGGCCACGTCGTCGAATTCCGTGAAATTGCCCTGAACGTGTTCGGCCTGTTTCGCGGTCAAAACGGATTTGTCTGCCAGCGTGTAACGGATTTTTTTGATCAACCCTTCTTTTAAATCGCCTGAAACCTTGGCGTAATTGGCGCGCATCAACCCACCGTCGGGGGTATAGATTTCGACGTTTCCGGTGGCGATTACGGCACCGTCAACGGTGTCATAGTTGATGTGGTCGGCTTTCAACGACGATGCGTTTTGCGTGAACGTGACGTTGCCGCGCGCGATGATCAATTTCATTTCGCGGTCGTATGTCAATTCGTCGGCGGAAAAACCGACGGGAGCTTCCGTCGTCGGCGCGGCGGCGGCAACCCCCGCGGACATTAAAATCGCCGACAACAACGATAGCGGAACGAAAGGTTTCATGCCTTGACGCCGCTCCTTTTTTTGATCAGCTTTTGCTCAACACCGCGACAGGCCGACCAGAAATGTTTTATGCGGGTGAATTTGAATTCTCCGGAATGTTTCAACACGTACAAACAAACGAAAATGGGCAGAATGGCGACACAATACAGCAACGGGATGAAATACAGGTTGCGCATACACAGGTTTTCAACGCCCAGCGCGGAAATCTGCACGCCCGCCATGATCAGAACGGTGGCGACGATCCGTTTGTTGTGGCCGCGCCGGTTGAAATTGCCCGTCAGCAATCCGGCCGCCGCGATCAGCATGAACGACAGGTTGTAAAACGGCATGGCCAGACGTTTGAACCCCTCCATCCTGAAACGGCGGTATATTTTTTCGGTCGGCAGCTGGTCGCGCGGCGTGGTCAGCAATTCTTTCAAACTGCGTTCGCCGTGGTTTTTGAAACGGTTGGCGGATTTTTCTTTTTGCGAAAAAAAGTCCAGATTGTAGTAATCGAAATTCAGAATGGAAAAGCGGCCGGTTTTATTGGAAAGCTCCTGCCTTGAACCGTTTTTCATGGAAATCTGCGGCACGCCGTCGCGGTAAACGATGCTGCCCTTTTGCGCCAACAACGTGACCTGACTGTCGGGGGAATGCTGGTCGTGCAGGATAATCCCTTCCAACGCGCCGTCGTCGGCCTTGTCGCGGATGTAAACGGTGATGCCGTTCGACAGGTCGTTGAATTCGCCTTCTTGAATCAGCAGATGCGAAACGTCGTGACTGATTTTCCACCGCAATTCGCGGAAATTCGCCGTTGCGTTCGGCACCAAAACCAACGAGATGTAAAATCCTAAAACCGTGAAAATGACGCCGATCGTCAAAACGGGACGCGCCAGTTGCATGGGACTCATCCCCGCGGCGCGCAGGATGATCAGTTCGCGGTCGGTGATCAGCCGGTTATAGGTGAACAGCGCGACGGCAAACAGGGCGATCGGGGAAATGATGGCCAGATAACTGGGGATCAGCATCATGGTCAGCCGGACGAACAGCCAAACGGAAACCTTTGAATTTAAAAGCATATCGAACAGGCGCAGGGATTGCGACAACCATACGATCATCAACAGTCCGGACGTGATCAGCACGAATCCGAACAGCATTTGCCTCAAAATGTATTTCGTTACTATTTTCATAGGGCGGAATTATAACGTCTGGAACGCCTTTCGTCTTCATTTTTTTAAAGAAAGTGAAAAAAAATCCGAATTGGCCAGCGGGTGGTTTTTCGCGACGACGGATTTCAGACGGTCGTCCAGAATGTGGGTGTAGATTTGCGTCGTGGCGATATCGGCGTGTCCCAGCATTTGCTGGACGGTGCGCAAATCGGCGTCGTGCGCGATCAAATGGCTGGCGAACGAATGGCGGATGACGTGCGGGGACACGCGTTGCGGCGCGATTCCGGCGTACATGGCCAGCTCTTTCAGCTCTAAAAAAAACTCTTCGCGGGTCAGGTGTCCGGTTTTGCCGGTCGAAGGAAACAGCCATCGGGATTCGCGGCCTTTGGGCAAAGTCCGTTCGCGTTCGGGCATCCAGTCGCGCAGTGCTTCTTTCGCCTTGTCGGTCAGGGGGACCATGCGGTCTTTCGCCCCTTTGCCGCGCACGATCATATAGTTTTCGCGGATGTTCGCGGCGTTCGCGGGCAATCCGACCAATTCGGATACGCGCAATCCGGACGCGTACAGGATTTCCAGTAGCGCGCTCATGCGCGGCCGTTTTTTCGCGGGCAGCAGGGCGACGGCGTCGAACAGGGCGTCGATTTCGGATTCGGACAGGTATTTCGGCAGGGAATGCCCTGTTTTCGGGGAATCCAAAGCATCCGTCGGGTTGTCTTTGCGGATTTTTTCCGTGTAAAGATACTTGTAAAATTCGCGCAAAGCCGACAAACGCCGCGCCTGCGTTTTGGCGGACAGGCCGTCTTTGACCATCGACGCCAGATAGGCGCGCAAGTCCTTGACGCCGGCGTTTTCAAACGTCCGCCGCGCGGCGTCCAGAAATTCGCCGCAGCTTTCCAAATCGCGGGTATAGGCGGCGACCGTGTTGGCCGCCGACCCGCGTTCGGCCGTGATCGTTTCGACAAACGCCGCGATCAATTCCCTGTTCATTCGCCGCCGGCCGTTTCAATCAGGTCGATCGACTGCATCGCCGTTTCGACGGCTTCGCGTTCCAATCCCGCGGCGGTCAACAGACTCAACGCGTTCAGCAATCCGGCGTAGCTGCCGTCCAAAGCGTCCAGCGCGTCCAAAACGGTGTCGCCGACGGGTTTGTTCACCGGCAGGACGGTTTTTCCGCGGGCGGCCAAAGCGGCTTCGGGCGATTCTTCCGCGAACGACGAATAGTGCCACCGTTCGTCGGCCGGCAGCAGGTCAAGCGTTTTGAACATCAGCATCAACCGGTCGATCCGCCGGATGAACGCATCGTCAATCGCTTGATGCTTTTCGGCGAACGCCATCATGTTTTCCAGCGCGGGAATGAAAAACCGGCTGTTTTTATCGGCTTTGAACGGTTCGGTGAACACCCACCCTTCGGCCGTCGTTTCGGACGCGGGGAACACCAGTTCCGCTTTCGTCATCCATTCCGCGGCCTTTTCGTTCAGTCCGGACAAAGCGAACGCTTCGATCAGACCGGCGGATTGCGCCAACGTGTCGGCGTCCGGAGTCAACGTTTCCAAAACGTCCTTGGCCGCCGCGGCAAAAGCGTAGGACAGCCCTGCGCGTTTTGCCGACGCCATGCCTTGTTTCAAATAATCCTGTTTTTGCAGGTTGTCGGCGGCCAGACTGCTCAGCGCGGCGGCCTGCCGGATCATCTGCGCGCGGAACGCGCTTCCGTCCGCCGTCGCGTTTTTGCCGGTTTCAGCCTGCTGATAAAACTGGCGCAGTTTCGACGCGGGCAGAAACCCGTTTTGAACCAGCCGTTCGGCGTCCGCCAGCTTGGCTTCGGCAGGGACGGCGTCGTCCGTGACAAACATTTTTTTGAACCATAGCGCGTCAGCCGTTTTCCGCAAAACGGCCATATCCCCGCCGGCTTTGCGCCATACGGCCGCCGTAAAGGGTGTGACCTTTTTAGGCAAAACGGTCATCGGCCGATCGTGCAAAAAATGTTCGACAGCGGCGGAAACAAACGCGTCCCTACCCTGTTCGTTGACGATTTCCAACGCGGTGAACGCCTTTTCATCCTCTTGGTTGAACGCGGCGCAAACGGCGGCCAGCTTTTGCCCAGACAAGTCGTCCGCATCGTCGTCGGCGGCGGAAAAACACGCCGCCTGCATATCGGTCAGCAATAAAATGCGTGTATAGAGGGCGTTTTGTTCGTCCGTGCGGATTTTTTCGGGGATTTTTCGCAACAAACGGTAGGCTTCGTCGAAATACCCCAGTGAAAACAGCTGCTCCAGTTTCAGGGTGATGAACGACTGCCCCGTCGTTCCCTGCGGCGGTTCTGCGGTCAAAGTCAACAGTTTGTAGCGCAGCTTTTCGGCGGCGGCCGGCAGGTTCGCGCTTATTTTGGCAAATTTCGACGCCGTAATCGGATAGGCGGCGTTTTTCCACAGGCGGTCGTTCAAAACGTCCGTTTTTGCCCCGACGCTCAATCCGTAGGCGTTCGTTTCCATCCGTTTCAACGGCAGCAACTGCACGGGCGGGATCAAATAGACCGCCTCTTGCGCGTTTGCGGCCGTTACGAAAAACAGGGACAGAAAAGCGGCGAAAAGCTTATTTTTGCAGCCGGTCATAACTGATTTCTTTTTCAACGGTTGTTTTGGGGACTTGAATGTCGTACACGGCGATGAACACGCCGAACCCGATGACGGCGATCAAAATCGGATAAACGTACCAACGCGAATTGCGGCGCATTTGGAATCCTTTCGTTCAAAATGTCAAAAATCACTTTTCTTATCCCACAATCAAGTTAAAATAAGGTTAGGTTTTTTTATCAGCAACCGGAAACACCGCGAAATGTCGGAAAAAAAGGAAATGTTGCTGCACGTGCCGTATCCGTTGGACAGAACGCTGTTTCTGGTCGGCATGATGGGCAGCGGAAAAAGCAGCGTCGGCCGCCGATTGGCGCGGATCTATTCGTTGCCGTTCGTTGACGCCGACCGTGAAATCGAACAGGCGGGCGGCGGCGATATTTGCTATTTGTTCGACCGTTACGGCGAACAGGATTTCCGTCGGGCGGAGGAACGCGTCATGGCGCGCCTGCTGGACGGGAAAACGTGCGTTTTGGCGGCGGGCGGCGGGGCTTTTCTGTCCGCGTTGACGCGGCAGGTTGTCAAGCAAAAGGCGGTCAGCGTCTTTTTGGACGCCCATGTGGATACGATCATCCGCAACACGGCGGGGCGTACGCACCGGCCGTTGTTGAACGTGGACGATCCGGCCGCGGTCGTTCGCGCGCTGTCGGACAGCCGCCGGCCGTTTTACGAACAGGCCGACATTCGTATTAAATACAAAGAGGAAACGATGGGCAAACTGTTGCGCCGGTTGGTGGCGGAAATCGACAGGTTCGCCGCAAACAGGGGGAAATGATGGATTTCGACGGATTGGTTCGCGTTGATGTCGGATTGAAAGAACACGGTTATCCGATCTATATCGGGACGGATTTTTTAACGCGCGTCGGGGAAATGATGAAACCGTTCGCGCGGTCGTCAAAGGTGTTTGTGATCACGGACAATCTGGTCGGCGCGCTGTATTTGCCGATGGTGAAAACGTCCATGGAACAGGCGGGGTTCACGGTTTTCGATCTGGTCGTGCCGCAGGGCGAGGCCAGCAAATCGTTCGACCGCGCCAAGGAATTGCTGGAACGCATATTGAAAACGGGATGTGACCGTCAAAGCGTCGTCGTCGCGCTGGGGGGCGGGGTTGTCGGCGATCTGGCGGGATTTTGCGCGTCCGTGCTGCTGCGCGGGGTGGATTTCATTCAAATTCCGACGACGCTGCTGGCGCAAACGGACAGTTCGGTCGGCGGCAAAACGGCCGTCAACACGGCGGTCGGCAAAAATCTGATCGGAACGTTTCATCAGCCCAAGGCTGTTTTCATTGATGTCAACACGTTAAAAACGCTGGATTCGCAACAAATCCTCGCCGGATTTGCCGAAGTGGTCAAATACGGGTTGGCATTGAACGCCGATTTTTGGAACTGGCTGGTTGACAACGGCGAAAGCGTTCTGGCATTGGACGACACGGTTCTGTCCTATGCGGTGGAGCAATGCTGCCGCATCAAAACCGCCGTTGTCGAAGCCGACGAGTTCGAGGAAACGGGATTGCGCGCGCTGTTGAACTATGGCCACACGATCGGCCACGCGATCGAATCCGTGACCGGCCTGCGCGGGTCGATCCTGCACGGCGAAGCCGTCGCGATCGGGTCGGTTCTGGCGACGTACCTGTCGGCCGATCTCGGCCTGTGCGACGCCGGTTTGCCGGACACTGTCGCGCAACAGTATGAAAAATGGGGATTGCCGACGCATTTCGAGGCGTTGAAAGTGTCGGAATTGATGACGGCGATGCACAGGGACAAAAAAACAACGGGAACTCATCTGAATTTTGTGTTATTGGAAGGCATCGGATCGGGCGTTTTGGTGCATGACATCGAACCGAACGCCGTGATCAAGGTGCTGAACGAAAAAGGACGCAAAAAGAATGATTTTTCCTACTACTGATCCGGACAGAGAGGAAATCTATTTCCGCCACATCGACTATACGGGATACCGCCGCGCCGATTCCCTGTGGGATATCGAGGGGCATTTTTCCGACCGCCGCACCGTGGATTGCCCGTGCATCGACCGCGGCGGCGTGATTCGGGCGGGGGAAACGTTTCACGAAATGTTTTTGACGCTGACGATCGACGACGACATGGTTGTGCGCGGATTGACGGTGCGCATTGACAAATACCCCTATAAACAATGCCCGTGCGCGCAGGCGGCCTTTAAAAACGTCGAGGGATTGCGCATTACGGCCGGATTTTCAAAGGAATTACGCCGCCGCGTTCCGGTTAAAACGGGATGCACGCATATGTTTTCACTGCTGATCGGCGCGGCGCAGGCGGCGTTTCAAACGGTGGCGCAGGTGCGAATGATGAAATACTGCCGCGGCGTGACGCCGGACGCGCTGGACACTTGTCTGGCGTGGGACGCTTCGGGCGAAATGGTCAAGCGCGAATGGCCGGATTTCTACCGCCCCGAAAAAACGGACGCGGAATGATGCGCCGCAAACACGCGTTTTCCTTTGACGATTTGACGGGACGGCCGCCGGCTGCGCCCGAACACGTTTGCGACAAAGAGGGATGTCACAAGGCGGGCGAATTCCGCGCGCCCAAAGACCGCACCCTGTCGGATTACTACTGGTTCTGTCTGGAACACGTTCAGGAATACAACGCGCAGTGGGATTTTTATCAGGGGATGTCCCCTTTGGAAATCGAAGAAGAGCTGAAACAGGACGTCTGCTGGCAGCGGCCGACGTGGAAACTGGGCGAACGGGCGGGGATCGACCCGACGATGTTCGCCGACCCGCTGGGGATTAAAAAAGAGGCGTTCGGGGATGCCGCCGATCCGGCCGCGTCCATGCGCGCCAATGCGTCGGCGTCGCATATGGATCCGGCGCTGGTCGCGGCGGCCAAAGTGCTGGAGGTCGGTTTTCCGCTGGATTTAAAGGACGTGCGGCGCAGCTATAAACGGCTGGCGAAACTCTACCATCCCGATTCCAACGGCGGCGACAAAGCGTCGGAAGAGAAATTCAAGGACGTGACGCAGGCCTACCGCCTGATCGTCAGCGTGCTGGAAGTGAAAAAACAGGGGTGAAATGTGTTGACCGGCGCGCGCGCCGTGAAATATTATCCGCCCGAACACGTTTTTTTAATCGCGGGGTGTCATGAAAATTTTGGTGGGACTGAGCGGCGGCGTCGATTCTTCGGTCGCGGCCTATTTGATGAAAAAAGCCGGTCACGAAGTGATCGGGGCAACCATGTCCATTTGGGAAAAGGGGCGGTCTTTTTCGCATATGACGGGGGGAGACGGCTGTTTTTCCCCGCACGAGGAGGAGGATATCGAATCCGCGCGGAAAATTTGCGAAATTCTGGACATCCCGTACCGCGTCGTCGATTGCACGGCAGTTTACAAACAAACGGTTTTGGAAAATTTCAAACACGAATACATGGCGGGGCGCACGCCGAACCCGTGCGTGTGGTGCAACGCCAAAATCAAATTTCAGGCTTTGCCCGACGCCGCGAAACAACAGGGGATCGAATTCGACAAATTCGCGACGGGGCATTACGCGCGCGTCGTTTTGAATGAAAAGACGGGATTTTACAACCTGCTCAAGGGTGTCGATCCGAAAAAGGATCAATCCTACTTTCTCTACCGTTTGGGTCAGGAACAGCTGGCGCGCGTCATGCTGCCGCTGGGGGACAAGACGAAATCCGAAATCCGCCAAATCGCGCGCGAGGCCGGATTGCCCGTCAGCGAAAAACCCGACAGTCAGGATTTTTACACCGGCGACATCAACGACATTTTGCAGGCCGAACCGAAGAGGGGCGACTTTGTGACCCGCGACGGCAAAGTGCTGGGACATCACAACGGTTTTTGGAACTACACCGTCGGCCAGCGCAAAGGATTGGGGATCAGCGCGGAAAAACCGCTGTACGTTTTGGGGTTTGACAAGGAAAAAAACAACGTCATCGTCGGGTTCGAGGATCAAAACGTCTGCCACGGATTGACGGCGACGACGCTGAACTGGACGGCGGGCGTTCCCGTGACCGAACCCGTTTCCCTGATGGCGAAAATCCGTTCGTCGCAACAACCAACGCCCGTTTCCGTCGCGCCGGCCGGAACGGATTCGATATCGGTCGAATTTGAAAACACGCAACGCGGCATCGCCCCCGGCCAATCCGTCGTTTTGTACGACGGCGATCTGGTGGTCGGCGGCGGATTGATCCAACGGTGATATAAAGATTCCGTCATTATGGAAGCCCCCGCGTAAAACGCGGGGACTTTTGCGTTTTTCAGGCTTTCGCCTTGATTTTCTTTTTGCCTTTCCAAACGATCAGGAACACGGCGGACAAAATCAAAACGATCCCCGTCGCGATTTTCAACGTCATCGCTTCGCCGAACAACACAACGCTGATGACGACGGCGGTCACGGGTTCCAACGCGCCCAAAATCGCCGACAGCGTCGGGCCGATCAGCTTGATCGTGATCGTCATTGTTTCCAGCGACACGATCGTCGGGAATAGCGCGACGCCCAGCACGCATCCCCAAATGAACGGCGTGTCCAGCCGCGCAATATGTTCCGTTCCCGTCGCCAAATTGAACGCGAAAACGAAAATGCCGAACAGCATGACATAAAATGTCAGTGTCGTATAAGGAATGTGGTGCAGGGCGGGCAACTTTTTCAGCGCGACCATGTACAGCGCGTAGCTCAGCGCCGACATCATCACCAAAAAGAAACCGTACATATTCAGCGTTTCGCCGTTTTTTCCTTCGTAAAACATGGAAATGCCGGCCGTTGTCAAAACGATCGCGCCAATGGTGCGCATGGACAGCTTTTCTTTGAAAAACACGGACATGATGATCGCGACCATGATCGGATAGATAAACAGAATGGTCGAAGCGATGCCCGCGCCGATGTAATTGTAGCTCATGAACAGGGTCAGCGACGACATCGAAAAAATAACGCCCAGCGGGATCAGGAACAACGCTTGCCGTCCCGAAATCTTCAGTGAATGTTTTTTAACGACCGTCACCCACAACCCGTACAGGATCAGCGCGAACAAATAACGGTAGAATAAAACGGAATTGACGCCGAACCCCAGTTTGTACAGCGGCAGGGCGAACAGCGGGTTCGTCCCGTACGCGCACGTTCCGGCGATTCCCAGCATCACGCCTTTGGTTTTTCTGGTCATAATCCAACTCTCCCAGTGACTAAGCGGCGGAAAGATAGGATTTCCGCCCGCCGCTGTCAAGCGGGAAAAATCACGAACGGCCGGTGTTGGCAAAGTTCTGTTCCGCGGAATTTTTGCCCAGATATTCGATGTAATCGTAAATTTCTTCCGGCCGGACACCGCTTTCGTCCAATGCTTTGGCGACGATCGCGTATTCCATGCCCATGTTCGTTTGGAACACGGCGCTGTCATCTGTGTTAACCGATACGGGGATGTCGAAATCCGGCCGGTTTTCAAGCGAATAAAGCCGGTGGCCGTTCAAATGGAACAAAGGCAGGTCGGCGAAATTGTCGATCGGCGCGATTTTGCGGTTGGACGACGGATTGACCTCGACCGCGATTCCTTTGTCGGCGATGTTTTTCTTTAACAGGTTTTGGCAAACGCGCAGGCAGTCCAGATAAAATCCGTCCGCATTGATCATGACGGTTTTTTGACGCAGTTTGTCGTAAGTGTCGTCATACAGATATGTAAAGTGAAGCTTTTGCGCCGTTTCGTTTTGTAGCGCGTCATTGTAAAATTCACATTCGCCGTTTTGCCGCCAATCGTATTTCACCAAACGGACGGGGACGTTGCTGTCGAAATGAAGCGCCGACGCGCCGGCGCGCAAATGCCACGATGAAACATAGGTGCCGATGTCGATGTTTCTGTACGGTTCCCGACCGCCGAACAGCGAATCGCGCACGGTGTTGAACCGGTCGGCCAGCTGGAACGCCTGTGCCGGATGGTCGCCGCTTTGGATCAGCATGAAATACATCCACGCCAGATTGTCCAGATATTCGCCGGTCTGAATGGCGACGCGCCTCATTCTGGTTTCGGCCAGCTGCTGCGGATCGGCGCCCAAGGCCAGCGCGTGTCCCAACCGGTCGCCGCGGCGAAAATTCAAAAACTCGACCGTTTCATAAATCGCGCGCAATCCGGAACACAGCGACACATACACTTCGCCCGCGTGATAGGTGAAATGCAAATCCGGCTTGATCTGGCGGCATCGCCGGAAATGCGGGGCGAACAATTCGGGGCGGGCGTTCAATTCGTCGCCGGCCGCGTCAATGCCGACCAGCAATCGGGAATATTCCGATTGCAGCAGTTTGAGAACGGGGCGCGTATGTTTTTCCAGCTCCCTTTCTTGTCTTCGGCGCGCGTCGCAGGCGGAAAGTTTTTTGTCCGGCTGACGTTTGATAAAATGAAAAATATATCCCAACCGGACGTTGTCTTTTTTGCCGCTGGCGTTTTGAAACGCCTGTCGCAAAGAATCGTCCAGCGTTTCCAATGCGCGGCCGGATCGTGGCGTTATTCGACATTCAACGGATGAAACGACGCCCTCTTCCGAATATTTGTCGGCGACGCTTTGATACAGCAGGTTGTTCCATTTTTCATTGAAACGTTCGGCGTACAGATCTTTGCGGTCTTGCCGGTCTTGGAATTTTTCAAACCCCATGCCGGTGTTGTCCAGCGCGAATTGAAAATGGAATTGCGCCGATCCGACCAGATACAGGTTGAATAAATCCCTGACGAACAAAGGCATGGCCGCGATATTTTCAAAGCATTTCCGTAAAAAGCCGCGTTCAATGGAATATACCGTTTCAAGCCCTTTGCTCATTTTGTCCGAATGTGTTTCATACAAACGCCGCCGCATCGCGTCAAAATCGGTTTTGTACGGCTCCAATTCGATATAGGATTTGGCTTTTACAACCGACATCAGGCTTTGTGAAACATTTTCGTCTTCTTCGTTTTGCAGAAACGTTTCCAAAAACAGGCGAAGCATTTTTGTTTTCAAATAAACAAGGTCGTCGAATTTCTTTTTATGTGCAGATTTTTTCTTATGCTCGGGATTTTTCTTGCCCGCGACAATTTCCTTATATATGAATGCGAATCGGTTAAGTTCCGTCGAATAGCCCGAAGCGTTCAAGTGCATATGGTTTTCGGCGACGCCGATACGCTGCAAAATACGGTAAAGCCGTTCGTTGTCGTGACGTATCAGAAAACATCGTTCTTGGCAGCGCGGCGCGCGGGCGGCGACATACACATCCGGCGGCGCGACGTTGATGAAATCGTTCCAAACCAACAGATCGTCGAATTTGACTTCGACGCGGCCGTCTTTTTCGATCAACAGTCTGTCGGCCGCGATTTTAAACAGCTCGTCCGCGAAAAACGGTCGTTTGTCGCCGATTACCGTTGACACAATGTTTCGCAAAACCGCCGGCGAATAATTGGACGGGTACAGATATAGATACCGTTTTTCAATCGATTGGTAAACGTCGGATTCGCAAAGGTCGAACGCCGTCCCCGGCCGGTAACCGGTTGTGGAAAATCTTTCACACAACCGGTCGAAATCGGCGTCCTTATAAACACAACGGATCAGACGTTCCAGATTCTTCATTGCAGCATATCCGCCAATTTCGGATATTTTTCAAGGAAGTAGGTGAAAATCTGTTTTTGATTTTCTATTTCTTCATTCGTCCGCCGCTTTTTGTTTTTTAAACTTTCAATTAAATTATTCGCGCGTACTTTGTCGTCGCTGGATAATTCTGAAAATTCAGCTATTTTTGCGGCAAACTTACGCCATTCATCAATTCCTTGCTTGAAAAAATTTTCAAGAGGTTCAGGTTTTAAAGAACCGACCGCTTGGATAACATCGTCATCAAAAACATCTTTAACGGGGGTGTTAACAGGATACAGATGCGAAATGGACAGTCTTAAACTCTCTTCATAAGGGGAATGCATTTTTCCATCCGCTTTATTACAGAGAAGACGATTGATCTTTTTGTAGATGTAGGGTCTGTAAGCTTCTTCTTTATTATAAAAAGTTATCCGCATAAGCGCATCCACATCAAACAGCGAATAGAATACGTATGATTTTTCCTGTTCCGCCGTTTGCAGATATGATTTTTTCAAAACGGCTGAAAAGGGATCCGCACGGTAATTAATTTTGTTTTTCTTTTTCTTTTCCATTTCGGATGGCAGGAAAATCTGGTCGTGATACAGCGGCCTGAATCTGTAAAAACCGCTGCCGGTGGACGTTTTAGGACGCGCTTCATTCCAAATTTTGCTTTTTCCCATAATTCGGGAATAGGCAATTTGGCCGGCCAGTTTCCGCAAATCTTTTTCTTCAATATTTTGGGCAATGAAAATGTAATCAATCGCATTTGAATGGGCGGGGGCGTATAGAAAATTATCCGGCATGAAAGTGCAGTTGATCAGTTCACTGTATGGTGTGTTTGGAAAACAAAATTCATCGCTTTCACGAGTGGCATTGGGATCGTTATCGTTCTCATTATCTTCATCGTCGGTGGGAGCGTTGACGTTTTTGTTCAAGTCTTCATTTTTCAGATTAAGAAATGCGGTCAGCAATTCAATGGAATACAAGATCTTGACAAGATAGCAAAAATACATGATGTCTTCGTCAAAGGCACAGCGGCTTTTCAATTCGTTCAAAAAACGTATCACGTCGCCGATTGTGACGTTGTAGGATTGGACGGCTTCAATGGCTAAAAATTCATTTCCTTTCATCGGTTCGTCTTGTCCTTTTGGCGCGTTTTTTAAAAAAACGTCCATTTTTGAACAAATATAATAGTTTTTATTTTTAACGCTTGTTTTTGACCATTCATCTAAAATAGGAAAATATTTTGTGTTCAGATTCACCTTCGCCCGATAAAGGATATAGTTCCGGTATATTTTCAGGTTTTCTTTTAAATTGTCCTTTAACAATTCATCATTATTGCGGATCTCTTTCATTTCCATCATCATACGGATAAACGCCAGAATTTCACGCAATCCGTTCGGATAGATCAGGTGAACCTTTTCCTTTTCATCAATCGGATCCAACGGCAGGGCCAGTTTGTCGCGCACCAGTTTTGACATAAAGTTATGTAGAGTTACATATGGAGTCGTATCAGGGTCATTTTTCGATTTTTCATTAAGAGTATCGCTAAAATCGTTTTTCAATTTTTTTGAAAATTCATTTTTGGATGCCTCGTCTTTGAAAAAAGGGTGCAAAACCGTCATGGTGGATTCGCTGAAAAATTCCTTTTGTCCGCGCAGGTAAAAACGGCGGGAAACGGGGAATTGCTTTTCATAAAACTGCAATGACTGGTCTTTGATTTCCGCTATTGAAAGGATATTTTTTTCTAAAAGCTGTGCGTTTTGCGCGATCAGGTGGTCTTGAATGGCGTTCAACAGCTGGATTTCACGGAACGCCAGCAAAACGATGCAATTCCCGTTCAGACATTTTTGAATATCCTCGATCATTTGGTAAATATGTTTGTTTTCGACCAGATCCAGATCGTCAATGCAAACGACCATTTTGGGTTTTTGGGAATATCCTTTTACCGCGTAAAAGGCCTCAATGAATTCATGCAACAGGTGTTTGAATTTCGACCGGTTTTGGATGCTGGAAACAATGTCGGCGGTGTGGCGTTCCTCGTAGAAACGTTCTTTGTTGGATTTGAGGTCCGCGATGACATTCATGATTTCATCCAGCTTGTTGTTAAAATTAAGGCGATTGTTATTGCGTTCGCTGTTCCAACCGGAACGGCAGTCGTCCACAGGAGTATTTTTGATTTCATCGGCAAGTACACTGATGAAAAATTCGTTGATGGACAGGGAATCGTCGAAAATGCTGGGGTCGATCAGGTTGGTGACATAAAAATCGGAGTCCTTGCCGTTTGTTTTTTGGTTCTTCAGCTCTTTCATAACGGAACGCAGCAGGGACGTTTTACCGCATCCGCGATCGCCGATGATACAGATGACTTTGTTTTTTTCCGTTTCCGAAGCGTCGTCGCCGTCGCATAACTTGGCAATAGCTTTAACGTTTTCCGCCAACAGGCCTTTTTCGTTTTCCAATACGGGTTTGGTGACGCCGCTCCAATCGAATTCCATGATTTTCCCTCCTCCGGAAATATAGATAAAACGGATGATTTTGGAAAATGTTATCCGTTTTGATTGTGAAAGTAAAGGTTTTTGTCAATCGGCAATTTGCGAGTCAGGGTTGCTTGTCCGGATATGAAAAAAGCCTTTCCCGTCGGGAAAGGCTTTTCGGTTTTGCAGAAGCGGCGGGGATTACCAGCCGAAACCGCCGCGTTTGGAATATTTGGAAACCGTAGCGCGCATACGGGCGACTTCTTCGCCGGATTCGATTTCCGTAAAGCGCAGGTTGACGGTGTATTCCTTGATCGTTTTGCCGTTCAGGGTTTTCGGGTTCATGCGGACGGCACCGAAAATTAGCAGTTCCGCGCCGGTCTGTTTGCCGATTTTGCGAATGTCGGACGTTTTGACCATGCCTTCGTTTTGATAGCGGATCTCTTTCAAGATGCGGTCGCGCGCGTTGGCGTCGATCAGCCGGAAATCGCCGGTTTCGGACATTTGCTGCAAAAATTCGTCGTTCATGTCGTCAATGGGGAAATACGCTTCCGACGTTTCATTCTGGACTTCGGCGATGAATACTTTGGGACGGTGGCCGAGAGTGTTCAGGTAACGTTGGAACCCGCGGTTGTTGTCCATTTTCTGCATGATTTCCTTGATGGTGTTCTGCGTATCCGTCAACAACCATTCATCGGTGATTTCCATGGCTTTGGCGTCGCCTTCGGCCGTGGACAGGCGTTCGGCTTTGAACCCGGAACATCCCTGCAGCGCCAAAACGGACGCCGTCAGCAGGGCGATAAAAGATTTTTTCATGGGATGCTTTCCTTTGTTAGAAACTCAAATTCAAAATGTTTTCGTTCAGGTAGGCTTTCAGCGATTCCAAAGCTTGCGCGTACGCCTGCTTTTCGCTCAGCCCCGATTCCGTGAACGTCGCGGTCAGCACTTCGACGACGGCGCCTGTTTTGTCGGGTGCTTTCATCGTAAAGTGGAAATCGTATTTGACAAAGCCTTCGATTTTCAAAAAACGGCGTTCGGATTGCAGGGACACGACGACTTTCGGTGTTTGTTCCGACGCGTATCCGGCGAACGTGTAACCGTTTTCCTTTAACACGCTGCGGACGGCCTGATCAAACGATTTGGCGGCCTTTCCTTCGACCGTCAAAAAGATTTTATGTTTGCCGACGCGCGCCTTTTTATTGCCGTACACCTGATTATAGGTGACGGTTTCAGCCATCGGCGAACCGGTCAGGACGATATAGCGTTGGTTCAAACCGCGGCGTTGTTCGTACATTTTTTCCAGCTTCAGCGCGGCGGCCGGCGAATCTTCGTTCAGCAGCGCCGCCATTTTCTGGTCAGTGTCAAAGATTTCCTCGCGCGTCATGCGGGCGGCGACGGGTTTGTCCAAAACGGCCAGAGCATATACGTCCTTGCCGTCCGTATGCGTTTTCCGGATCTCGACGGCGTTCAACAAAACGTCGGCCGTTTCGGAAACGTAATCGCGCGCTTTGGAATACGAACCGGTGTCGTCCTGCCGTTCTTCGGATTCAAAAGTTGATTTGATTCGGGCTTCAAACACCTTGGCCAATCCGGCGCGGGCGGACGCTTCCGCCAACGCGGGGCGCGTCCCCGTGCCGACGGCGCACAATTCGTCTTTGGCGCAGACGGCGTAGGGGTCGTTGATCCATTCGGGTTTTTGACCGGCCGTCTGAGCCGACGCGCAAGCGGTCAGCCCCAGAACGACGGCCGTTGAAAATAACCGTTTCATCATGGATGTGCGTTCCGTGATCAATTTTCGGCGCGCAGATCGGCGACGTAGTTGTCAACGGCCTGCGACATGGCGGCCTTGTCTTCGCCTTTCAGCGTGCGCATGGTTTTGGCTTTGTACATTTCCAGCGCGTCGGCCAAAGCGGCTTTGGTGATTTTCACGACAACGTCGCATTTATAGGCGGTGTAGTCCTTTTCCGCGCCCATTTCCTTTTTGTACGCGCGTTTTTCCCAATATTTTTCACCGACGACAACGCCGTGCAGGTTGACCTGAATGTTTTGCTGCAACGTGTCTTTCATCCGCGAATTCGCGTCGTCGTTCTGGGATGCGCTGCTTTCCTCGAATGCGCCCATGATTTCCTGCGCGATTTCAGACGCGATTTTCTGCGTGGCGCGGGTTTCGGCGGCTTTCAGGCACAGACGCTGGTTGACGTTTTGCGCGTCGGCGACGAAATAGCGGTTCTTTTTGGCTTCGGACGACGAATCGATCTTGTGCGCTTTGGATTGGTGCGTCCACGCGGGAACGGATTTTTCGGAACCGTCCGTTTTGACATAGTCGGGCTTGAATCCGGCGCAGGCGGCCAGCAGGCACAGGGCGGAAACGGTCAGCAGTTGTTTTTTCATGGGTAAATCTCCTTTAGTTAATTACCGGTAATTGCATTTTCACCCGTTTGGCAGGTTCAGGTCAACTAAAACCGCGCGGGAATCTTTGATCGTCAGGGGAAAAGTCGTCAATTCCTTTCCGTTTGACAGGACTTTTCCGGTGTATTCGCCTTTTTTCAAAGCGGCGGACTGTTGGAAAATGGCGTCGGGCAGCAATCCCCAATACCGCACGTCGGCGTATTCGCTGGCTTCGATCAATCGGGCTGACGTCGCGAACGCCGCATAAGCCGACAGAATTTTCAATCCGTCGTTCGGGTCGAAAACAGAGCAGGCGGACACGACGGCGGCGGCGTATTTCGCAGTCAGGCGCGTTCCTTTTTCGGCGATGATGCCCGCGCGTTCGTTTTGATATTCTTTATACGCCGTTTCGGAAACGGGATCGGTCAGGACGAACGGTTTGTCAACAACGGTTCGGCCGTTTTTATCCGAAACGGTCAGGCGGTATTCTTTGGCTTTTTCCGGTTCGGACATCGACGGGATTTCAAAGGAAATGCGCTGCCCCGGCAAAATGTACCCCAGACACGACGACAGATTGTTGTTTGATCCGGCCGCCAGAAAAGCCGCCCACGGAATGGTGAAGTCAACCTTTTCCGGTTTTTTCGCGGCAATGAGGCCGGTTTTCAAAACGATTTTGACGTTTTCCTTGCGCGGCGGGTCGGCGTACAGGTCGGCGCCCTTGGCTTCGGCGTATTTTTTCAGCGCGGCGGTGTTTTCCCCCGCGAAAGACGGATAGTCCGCGTAAACGGAATCCAGCAGGCGGGCGACATCCTTGTACAGCTGGCGCGCGATCTGCCGGTCGCCGGTCGATCCGTAAATGTCGTGGATTTCCGCGCCAAACGTTTTGGCCAGCATATCCTGCTTGAACGCTTTGGAATCTTTGGATTCGTTCGTAAAGGTCGTCAGCAGGCTGTTCCAATCCAGTATCGACGCGCGCGCCGCGTTGAAATGCAGCCGCTTTTCGGATTCGGAAAAGTCTTTGCGGTCAACCGTTTTCACTTCGCCGTTTTCGTTGACGACGCGGGGTTCGCAGTATCCCCGTTCATACAGGCGGTAATGGGTCAGCGACTGGTAAAAGCGCAGCAGGGAAAGTTCGTATTTTTCGCCCTTGTACGGGATCAGGCCGTCCCCCGCGATTTGCGCGGCGACGGATTTGGAAACGCTGGTCGTATATAGCCGGACGGACAGGTCGCGCGCCTGATCGAAATTTTCCAACGCTTGGCAATATTCGCCCTTTAAATAGTGCATCGATCCCAATTCAAGGAACCGCACCAGACGCGACGCTTTGTCCGTGTAAAAATCGTCGTCCGCGGCCACGCGCACGGCCGCGTCGAAATCGCCGTTTTGCACGGCGGCGATGAATTTCGCGTGTTCCCGCCCCGTGTGGCCGCACGCGGTCAGGCAGAAAAGAACGAAAGAAACGACGGCTTTTTTTAACATCGGCGAACCCCGTTTTGACACGCGTATTCTAACGGACTATGCCCCGAAACTCAAGTGAAACGGTTAAAACGATGTCAAAGTCGCCAATTCGGCGCGCAGTTCGGCGATGCCCGCTTTGGTTTCCGAGCTGGTCGGGAAAATGACGGGATAGGCGGCCGTGTGCTTGGCCAGAATTTCGTGCGTTTTCGCGGTGACGGTTTTCAGCGCGCCGGCGGAAATCTTGTCCGTTTTGGTCAAAACGACCTGATAGACGACGGCGGCCTTGTCCAAAACGGTCATCACGTCCAAATCGGCCTTTTTAACACCGTGGCGGCTGTCGATCAGCAGACAGACGCGGCGCAGGTTCGGGCGGCCTTTCAAATACAGGGTGACCAGTTCCTGCCACGCGCGGACGGTTTCGACGGGGGCTTTGGCGAATCCGTACCCCGGCATATCCACCAGCCGCAAGTATCCGCCCAGATCGAAAAAGTTCAGCTGCTGCGTCCGGCCGGGGGTGTTGGACGTGCGCGCCAGCGTTTTTCGTCCCGTCAACGCGTTGATCAGGCTGGATTTGCCGACGTTGGACGTGCCGGTGAACGCGATTTCCGGTTCTTTGCCCGCGGGCAGCTGTTTCAAATCCGCGACGCTGAGCATGAACGCGCAGTCTTTCAGGAACAGCAGGCGGCCTTTTTCAATCAAGGCCGCTTGCCGTTCGTCGGTGTTCGTTCCGTCCGTCACGCCTTTTTCCCCTTTTTGGCTTTAAAGCGCAGGGCGTATTGCTGCATCATGGACAGGATGTTGCTCCACGTCCAGTAAATCACCAGACCGGACGCCAGATGTCCCAGCAAGAACGTCATCATGATCGGCATGAACGTCAGGATCATGTTCTGCGTTTTGTCCGGCGTTTTGGGGTTCATCTGCTGCTGCAGCAGCATGGTCGCGCCCATCAGCAACGGCCACACGCCGATGTCCAGCGCCGCGGGAATCGGCCAGTTCAGCGTGCCGAACAGCGTGAAAACGGAGCTGGGGTCGGGCGCGGACAGGTCGTGAATCCAACCGTAGAAGGGGGCTTGGCGCAATTCAAGGGAGATGTACAGTACTTTGTACAGCGAGAAAAACACCGGAATCTGGATCAGCATCGGCAAACAGCCGGCCGCCGGATTGACGTTGTTGACGCGGTACAGTTCCATCATTTCCTGATTGAAACGCATCTTGTCATCGCCGCAGCGTTCGCGCAGCTGTTCGATTTTGGGTTGCAGATCTTTCATCCGCGCCATGTTTTCAAACGATTTGTTGGCGATCGGGAACAACGCCAGACGCAACAGGAACGCGAAGAACAAAATCGCCAACCCCATGTTGCCGAACAGCGTGTTGAACCAGCTGAGGATGAAGAAAAACGGTTTGGTCAGAAAATAGTACCACCCGAAATCGACCGTCAGATCGAAACGTTTGATGCCCAAATCCTTTTCATAGCCGTCAATCAGCTTTAATTCCTTTGCGCCCGCGAACAACCGGCCGGTCGTCTGCACGGCCTGCCCCGGTTCGATCACCGTCGGCGGCATCAGGTAATCGGCCTGATAATGTTTGCCGGCGGACAGATCCTGCGCGCTGAATTTGACGGTGACGTTCGGCGCGGCCTGATCAAACGCCAGCACGGCCATCCAGTATTTGTCGGTGATGCCCGCCCAGCCGCCGGTCGTTTTGAACGACGCCATTTCCTCCTTGTTCATTTTGTCATAGGCGTATTCTTTCAGCGAACCGTCCAGATAGCCGACCATGCCTTCCAGCACGGCGCCGCGCTGGGACGGCGGAACGTTCGTGCGGCCGACCAATCCGTAATTGAACAGGGTGACGATCTTTTCGCCGTAGTTTTCGATGCGGTCGGAAACGGTGAACATATAGTCTTTGTCAACGGAAATCTGACGGATAAAACGCAACCCGGCCTGATTGTCCCATGTCAGCGTCAACGGTTTTTCGGGCGTCAGCTCCGTATCGTCCGTGTTCCACACCGTTTCCGAATTGGGCAAAGCCAGCGCGTCCGCGGATACCCATCCGAATTCGGCAAAGAACGGATAGGACGTGCCGACGGGCGACAGCAAAGCGATGTGAGGACTGTCCTCGGCCAGCGTTTCACGGTATTTCGTCAAAGACAGATTGTCAAAACGCGCGCCTTTCAACCGCAGAGAACCCGCCAGCGACGGGGTTTTAACGGCGACATGGCGAAATTCGTTGACGGCTTGTTCGCGGCTGACGGCGGGGGATTTTGTTTCCGTTTTGCTGACGGCGGCCGGCGCGGGCGCATAGGATTGTTCCGCGATTTGTCCGGCGGCCGGTTTCGGCGCCGCGGGGGCGGTCGCTTCAACCGTCTGTTGAGGGGCGGGTTGGGGCGCGGGCGGGAACGCCGCGTCCACGGCAAACAGGAAAATGGCCGAAAAAACAATGGCCAAAATCAAATTGCGTTTTTCAAATGTGTCTTTTTCCATCAGTTCACCTAATGTTTTTGCGGTTTTACTTTTCGGGAACGGGGTCGTATCCCGATCCGCCCCACGGATTGCAGCTCAGAACGCGTTTGATCGTCAGCCATGTTCCTTTGAGTGCGCCGAAACGTTCCAAAGCTTGTACGGCATAGGCGGAACACGTCGGCGTATAGCGGCACTTGCCGGGGATAAAGCGCGATATCTTATCCTGATACAGCCGGATAAGCCAGATTAAAAAACGGGTCGGCGCGTTATTTTTTTGTCGCGCGGACGGTTCGACGGTTTCGACGGCCGCTTCGGAGGATTCCCGCGGCGCGGCGTCGGGCAGGGCGGCGGCGAAAACGCAGGAAAACAGGGCGGCGGCGAAAACGGTGAAGCACACGGCGTAAAACGTCCGGCGGCCTTTGACGGCAAAGGCGGGCTTTTCCGTTTTCGGCGGCACGGGGTCGTATCCCGACCCGCCGAACGGGTTGCACCGCAAAACGCGTTTGACCGTCAGCCACGTTCCTTTGACCGCGCCGTGGACGCGCAACGCTTCCAGCGCGTAGGCGGAACACGTCGGCGTGAAACGGCAACACGGCGGTTTCAGCGGGGACAGGAATTTTCTGTAAAACTGAACCAGTTTCGTCAGAACGACAGCGGCAAAAGACGGGGCGTCCCCGCCGTCGCCGTCATTCCTGATTTCCCGTGTCGGTTTCGCTGTCATGGATGGCCTGTTTGATTTCTTTCAGGGCGAAATTGAAATCCCTGTAAAGCTTTTTATAGGGGATGTCGATCGTGGCGAAGCGCGCGACGACGACGTAATCGTATCCGGCGACCGCTTCGACAGGCAACAAAGCGGCGCAAACGGCGCGCAAACGGCGCTTCGCCCTGTTGCGGCAAACGGCGTTTCCGATTTTTTTGGTCGCCGTGTATCCGATTCGGAAAACGGGCGGATTGAATACGCGCCGCGTTTTCGCCGCCTGCAATACGAAACCGGACCTCACCGCTTTAAACCCGTTTCGGGTGACGTGCAGGAAGTCCGGTCTTTTCTTTATCAATACCAATTTGTTTGGCATACCCGCTGTATCCCGCGGGGATGATTACACGGCCAAACGCTTGCGGCCTTTGCGGCGGCGATTGTTCAAAACCTTGCGTCCGCCAACCGTTGCCATGCGGGTACGAAACCCATGACGGCGAGTCCGGACGATTTTGCTGGGTTGATATGTACGTTTCATGGACAACTCCGTTTATCTAATCAAATCGAGTAACTTCATATACCTTGTTCAAAGCGGAGAGTCAAGAACGGGTTTTCGTTTTTTATGAAATTTTTAGCAAAGCCGGTTGATGAAATCGCAAACCGCGCCGCAAACGGCGTGTTCCAATCCGAAATGCGCGCTGTCGGCTTCGGCCAGTTCGACGGGATGCCCCGATTCCCGCAGCACGGCGCGGGAAAAGTAATCGACCGTTTTCGGGAATATTTCGTCGCGCGCGCCGCGTGCCAGCAGGACGGGGACGGCGTTCGCGGGGCGGTCGCGCAATCTGTCCGCGCCGACGATGCCTGATCCGATCGAAATCAACCCGCCGAGGTTTTCCAACCCGTCGCAAAACAGCGCCGTTTCAAAGGCGGTGATGCCGCCTTGGGATATGCCGGCTAGAAAACAGTCGCGCGCGCTCAATCCGTATGCTTTTACCGTTTTTAAAACAAAGCGGTTCAGCCGGACGGCCGTTTCGTGGATTTCCGGAACGGTTCGCGCGATCAATTCACGCTGTTCGGGACGCGCCAGATACGGCATGAACGAACACAGGCGGCCGTCGAACAGCGTTTCGTCCAGATTCCACCATTGCCGCCGCGACGGATCGTTTTCGGGCGGCACGGGCGCGGTTCCGTCCAAAACGACGACGGCGGCGTCCGCGCGGGCGGCGGCCAGCTTCGCGCCGAAATCGGCGTTCGACGCGGCGTCCCCGCCGTATCCGTGCAGTAAAAAGATCAATTCGCCGACGGTTCCGCCGTCCGGTTCAATGCTCAATCCGGTCAGCCCGTCCGTTTCAAAAGGGATCGTCCGCGTGTTCATATCCGTTCCTCCGCCGTTTGATTGTAAGGCGGGTTTCCTTGATTTTCAATCGGGTTTTCGGTATGATTGCGGTCACACTTTATTTAAAAGGATCGGTCATGGCGGCACTTTCTTCGCGATTGGAGGATTATCTGGAAACCCTGTTTCATTTGGAAACGGTCGGGGAAAAGCAGACCGTGACGGCGTTGGCCGATCATTTGAAGCTGACCAAGGGAACGATCGCGACCGTCGTTAAAAAAATGGCGGAACAAGGGTTGGTGCGTCACGAATCCTACGGCGCAATCCAGCTGACGCCGGACGGCCGGCGGATCGGGTGGCGCGTGTATATGAAGCACGAGCGGCTGACCTCTTTTTTCCATGATTTTTTAGGGGTGGACGCGGGACGGGGCGAAGAGATCGCCTGTTTGATCGAACATCATCTGGACGGGCGGGCGGCCGAACGGTTTTTCGGGCTGGTCGATTTTTTACAGGACGCGCAGGCGAATCAAAAAGGGTGGACGCAAGAGCTGTTCCGGTCTTTGGACGCGGCCGTCCGGCTGCCCGCTCCTTTGACGGTGGCGGCATCGGCGTCGGGGTGCGTCAACCGGTTGACGGGGGATGAAAACATCCGCCGCCGGTTAGCCGAATTCGGCGTTGTCGAGGGAGCGCGTCTGAATAACGTCCGGTTTGTCGAATCCGAAAACAAATACGCGTTTGAAACAAACGGCCGAAGCGTTGTTTTGGATGCCGCGGCCGCCGCGACGGTGTGGATCGTTTGATCCCTTATTTTCCTTTTTTCCGTTTTTTTGCCGATGCCGCGGGCGCGTTTTTGACGGCGGCCGGTTTGGCTTTTTTCTCCGTTTCCGGAACGGTCAGAAATGGCAGAACGGCCGTCGCCGTTTCGCGCGGCATTTGGTACAGCCAGCGATTATGCCGGTTTTCCAGATCGGCAGCCTCTTTTTTGACATCCTGCGCGGCGTCCTGCGCGGCCGAAAAAGCGACGGCGACGAACGGCTTTGAACCGTTCAAATACAAGAACAGGTAAACATTCAATCCGTCGAATGTTTCGATCATCGCGGATGAAAACGGTGTCTTCGTTTTCAAATCCGCCGGCCGGACGGCGACATCGTCAAATTCAAACGCGCCCAGCGTTTCCTCCATTTTTTTCACAAAGATCGGGTCAATGATGAAATGACCGTCCGATAAAAACACGGGCTGCAGCGCAGCGTCCGGCGACGAACGTTTATAGACGGCTTCGCGCGTTTTGCCGCCGTCCACGAAAGTGATCGACGCGATCCGTCCGGCGGGCAGGGGCAGCAGCCGCGTGTTCAGCCACGACCGCAGGTCGCCCGTCACGTCAATGTCGCCGCGCACCAGCCACGACCGCGCGTCATCGGGCAGACGGACGAAATATCCCTGACCGTTTTTGAACAAGCTGTCGTTGTGTTTTCCGACCAACAGGGCGGCGACGGCGTTTCCTTCGGCGTCCATCAGGGAAACCTGATAGGATTTCGCGTTTTTGTCCGTGCTGTCCTCGACCTGCAAATCGGGATAAAATTCGGGCAATGCCGTTTTCGGTTCCGCCTTTTCCAATCCCGCCAGCCCCAGCAGCATATTGCGGATTCTGTCCCTGTCCGCGGGGTATCCGTCCGCTTCGGTCAGCATCCACCCGCCCGCGCCGTCGCGCATGAACGTTTTGGTCGTGCCGGCGTGTTCGATCGAAACGACTTCGACGCCGTTCAATTTGTCGATCAATCCGGGGAACAGAGGTTCGCCGAAAAATTCGCCGACGGAATGGTCGGGCGTCCATATCCAGACGCACACGGCCGTGATCAAAGCGACGACGGTCGCGGCAAACAGTTTGTAAAACGAGCGCGGATTCATGGGCGGCTTTCCTTATTCTATCGGGATTGCGTTCGTCTGACGCGCCGGCGCCAGACGACAAACAGGGCGACGGCCATCAGCAACGCCGGCACCAAAACGACGTTCAGCAGGATGATCGTCGAACGCAGGGCGAAAATGTCGCGGCTCAGCACGCTTTGAACGGAACGCAGGTCGGCGCGCAGGGTCAAGATCCGTTCTTTCAGCGACTGGATTTCCGATTTGTCCTCGCGCGATAAGATGTCGCCGCCGTCGTCGGGCGCGCGTTCCGTCAAGTATTGCAAGCGGTTTTGCGCGGTCTGCAATTCGTCAAACAGGCGCGTTTCCTCCTGCCGGTATTTCTTTCCGGCTTGTAGCGCCATTTCCTCGATCACGGTGAACGGGCGGCGCCATTCGGCTTTCGACCGCAAATCGATCAGCGACGCCGCGCCGCTGAGGTTGTCCAGCGCGTTGACGGTCAGGTCGGCGTTGCCCGCGAACGGGTACAGTTGCTCCACGCCCAGAATGTCGGATTTTTCCGTCCACATGGCATCGGCCAGAAAATCGCTGTCGCCGATCAGGATGATGTTGACGGGCGACACGGCCTTTTCAATGTGCGCTTCCGGCCGCTGTTTCAAAAAGTTGCGCGTCGGCGCCTTGTCGAATGCGCTGGCGGGCGTTCCCTTGATCCGCAGCCCCAAGACCATGTTGCGGCCTTTGGGTTTGAATTGGCGCAACATTTCCGCCGGATCGGGGTTGACGCCCAAAACCGTCGGCATTAACTGCGAATCCTTTGATGAAAAGATCAGGGGCGTGACGGTCAGGCCGTCCACTTTTTTCGTGACGGAAAACGTTCCGGCGTAGGCCAGATTCAGCGAACTGATCGCGTTGGTGACGGGGTCTTCGGGGCTCAGGTGGTTTTCGGTGACGCCCAACCACGGCAGATATTTGACCTGCGCGGTTTTGTCGCCGTCGTTGTGGGCAGCGGTGCGCGCCAGAACGGCGTCCGCGACGAATTGCGTCGGGTCGAACGATACGCCCCAGTCGGAAAACAGCTTGTCCATGTCCGGCCGGATGGAATAGGGGACTTCGCCCAAAGCGGCCTCCGCCTGCGAAAACGGGTCGATCAGCACCAACATATTGCCGCCGCGCATGATGTATTGGTCAATGGCGTACAGGGTTTCTTCGCTGAATTTTTTCGGGTTGACCAGCATCAGAACGTCGATGCCCGCCGGAATGTCCAGCGTTTGGCGCGAAATGAACCGGACGTCGAAAATGTCGCGGATGACGTTCATCACCGCCCAACGGGGACGGTATTTCGGGTAAACCTGCCGCGGTTCGCCCTGTCCGTCGATCGGCAGAGTGCTGATGATCCCGATGGTCGGGCGTTTGGAACGGGTCAGGTCGGTCAGGTATTTCGTGATGTCGTATTCCAAAAACCGTTCCCGCGACGGATCCAGCAACGCGATCGTGCGTCGGCGGTCGGACGAATTCGACAGCACCATGCCGATGTAAACGTATTCGGACGAATCGCCGACAGGGATGCCTTTCAGCCCGTAGCCCAACGCTTCGTCCTCTTTTTTGGAAAACGGCTCGGGATCAATGATTTCCAGCTTGATTTTTCCGTCGGACGCGGAAACGTACTGTTCCAGCAATTCGACGACGCGCACGGCGTACGTCGCGTGCAGCTGCGACACTTTGGCCAGCTTGTCCGACAAATAAAAGCGGATGGTGACGGGTTCTTTGATCTGCGCGACGGCGTTCAGCGACCCTTGCGACAGGGAATACAGCTGCGCCTGTGTCAGGTCAAGCCGGTAGTTTTTCATCAAAAACGCGGCGATCAGGTTGACGCAGAAAAACAAAACGACGGCGCAGACCAATCCGGCGACGCCCAAAGAGTTCCTGTCCCGAACGTTGATTTTCATGTCACACCGCCTTTTTATGGTCAAGCACGATCACCGTCGCGAACAGGAACACGCTTGAAAACGAAACGAAGAACAGCAGGTCGCGCACGTCCAGAACGCCGCGGGTCAGGGAAAGGAAATGGATCAGGAAACCGAACGATTGAAACAGCTTCAACACCTTTTCCGTCGCGAATCCGGACAACGCGTTGATCAGCGCGTCCGACCCCAGAAACGTCAGCAGAACGCACGCCATCATTGTGGATGCGAACGCGACGATCTGGCTTTTGGTGCAGGCGGACAGGCACGACCCGACGGACAAAAACGTCCCCGCGATCAAAAAACTGGCCAGATAGCTCATCAAAATGACGCCGTTGTCGGGCGATCCCAGATAGTTGACGGTCAGCCACATCGGCAGCGTCAAAAACAGCGCGACCCCGACGAACATCCACGCGGCGAAAAACTTGCCCAACACCAGATCGCCGGTCGAAACGGGCAGGGTCATCAGCATTTCGATCGTGCCGCTGCGCCGTTCTTCGGCCCACATACGCATGGAAACGGCGGGGATCAGGAAAACGTACAGCCACGGGTGGAACAGGAAAAACGATTGCAGGTCGGCTTGGCCGCGGCCGAAAAAATCCCCCGCGTAAAACGTCAGCAATCCCGACAGGGACACGAAAATCATCAAAAAAATCCACGCGACCGGCGTTGTGAAATATCCGGCGAATTCGCGTTTCGTCAATACAAACAGGGATCTCATGCGTGCGGGTCTTTCAATTCGCGGTCGGGCGACGTGAACGCGTAGAACACTTCCTCCAGCCGGCCTTTTTCAATGAACAAATCCAGTATCTTGATGTCTTGGCGGCGCAGAGCCTCCACCACGTCGGCGGTGACGGAATCGCGCCCCTTGGGTTTCAGGGTGAACATGAACGCGTCGCCCGTTTCCTGACGCACGTCGGCGATGTCCAGAACCGTCATTTCGTTGAAAACGGTGCGCGCCCGTTCCTGTTGGTACGCGGGGATCAGGACGAACAGCGTCTGGTGCGTTTCCGACAGGCTGATCAGCGCGCGGGGCGTGTCGTCCAGAACGATTTTGCCTTTGTCGATGATGACGGCGCGGGAACACATGGCTTCGACCTCTTCCAGCACATGGGTGGAAATGATGATCGCCTTGTTTTCCCGCAAACGGCGGATCAGCGTCCGGATCTCGCGTTTTTGGTTGGGATCGAGCCCCTCGGTCGGTTCGTCCAAAATCAGCACGTCCGGATCGTGCACCAACGCCTGCGCCAAACCGACGCGGCGTTTGTACCCCTTGGACAGCGTTTCGATCGGCTGGTAAAGGACGTTTGACAGGGAAATGTCGGCGACGACCTTTTCGACGGCTTTTTCCTTCGCCGAACCGGACAGGCCGCGCGCTTCGGCGATGAAATTCAAAAACGCCAGAACCGTCATGTCGTTGTAGGACGACGCGACTTCGGGCATATAGCCGATGTGGCGTTTGACCTCAACGGGGGTTTGGGCGACATCGCATCCGCAAACCGTTATTTTTCCCGCGGTCGGGGTCAGAAATCCCGAAATCATGCGCATGGTCGTCGTTTTCCCCGCGCCGTTCGGTCCCAAAAATCCCAGCACCTGCCCTTTCGGCACATGAAGGGACAGGTTATCGACGGCGGTGAAAGACCCGAATTTTCGCGTGACGTTTTCTAATGTGATCATGCCGGTTCCGAACAAAAAACATTTTTCATCCAGAGTATAACCTCTTTTTCAAAAACTCAAGCCTTTCCATAATCGCCGGCCATTGTCCGCCGCGTTCGCGCTTTTGATGTTTTCGGGGCTATCATTCCGAACCGTTTTCGTTTATGATGCCGCAAAACGAAAGGTCTTTTCCGTGATCAGGATTATTGTTTTCGCCGCGTTTCTGATGTTTCCCGCCGCGTTCGCGCGGGCGGACGGCGGATTGCAATCGCATCGGGCGAGTTACGACATATCGCTGCGTTCGACGGCGGGCGGCGCGGCGGGCGTCGTCACGGCCAAAGGCAAAATGCGTTATCAAATTCAAAAGGTGTGCGGCGTTTGGGAAACGGAATCCGTATTTTCCATAGATGTCGGATATGAACAGATCGGATTGGACACGACGAATTGGAAACAAACGACGCGGGAAAGCGCGGACGGATGTCGGTTCGACTTCACCGTTCATGTGCGCGAAAAGGGCGCGGATCGAAAGGATTTGTCCGGAACGGCCGTGTGCGATGCCGGAAAAAAGCGTGTGCGTCTGACCGTTCCCGTGGCGTCCGAAGCCGTCCTGCCCAAAAGCGTCGCCTTTCCCGTTCAGCAGACGCTACGCCTGCTGGATGCCGCGCGGGCGGGAAAAGGAACCGTGTTTTCCTATGTTTACGACGGTACGCGCCCCGAATCCCTGTTTTCCACAAACACGGCCGTCACCGCGGCGGACGGTTTTTCCTCGCCCGCCGTCAAAGGGGATGTCACTTTGATCAAAAATCGCAAGGCCTACCGCTTCGACACGGCGTTTTTTGAAGAATTCGCCGCCTCCGCCGCCGCCGACGGCGCGCCCGCCTACGAAGTGTCGCTGTATTCCTACGACAACGGGATCAGCGATCAAATCGTCCAGAATTTCGGGACGCACCGCCTGCTGTCCGTTTTAACGGATCTGGAACGCCTGCCGGACAAGCCGTGCGCGGCGCAAAAAACAAAACGCCGGAAAACGAAAGGCAGGCTTTGACAACGCGGGCGGGCGTGGTATATTAACACCATGACAACCCCAGTTTTCGGAGACGACCGTTTGAATAACGAAACACCCTATATCGCCGGATTGCGCGGCATCGTCGCGGCGTACGACGCGTTCATCGTCGATTTGTGGGGCGTCGTGTACGAAGAACAACGGCTCTGTTTCGGCGTGTTCAACGCCCTCAGCCAGCTGAGCGACGAGGGGAAAAAGGTTGTGTTCCTCTCGAACGCGCCGTGCCGTTGCGCCGACATGATCAAAACGTTGGAACGCATGGGGGTGAAACGCTATCTGTACCACGGCGTTCTGACATCGGGCGAAATCGTCTATCACGAAATGCGCCGCCGCATCGACCCGTTTTTCGCCAATCTGGGGCGCAAATGCTTTCATCTGGGGCCCGAAGCCTGTTGGCAGCCGTTCGCCGATCTGGGCTACGTCCCCGTTCCCAATATTGACGAAGCCGATTTCATTTTCGTCACCGGAACGTTCGGCACGCAGGACACGTTGGAAAAATACGAACCGTTCTTTAAAGTCTGCCTATCCCGCCGTCTGCCCATGGTTTGCGCCTGTCCCGATTCGTTCTTTTTAAAGGACGGCGTCCCCTGCATGGCGGCCGGCGCGCTGGCCGCGCAGTACCAGAAAATCGGCGGTTCCGTTTTTTGGCGCGGCAAACCCGATCCCTCCGTTTTCAACTATTGCGTCGAGGGGTTGGAGGCCGACCGTTCCCGCATCGCCGTGATCGGCGATTGTGTCCAAACCGACATTCTCGGCGCCAATCTGGCCGGATTGGACGCCCTCTTTGTCGCCGGCGGCGTCCACGCCAAAGACTTGGGCGTTTCCCGCGGTCAACAGCCCGACGCCGACCGTGTCCGTTCTCTTTTATCGCAGAACGAGTGTGTGGCTAAGGCTGTATTGCCTGCTTTTATCTGGTAAGCTTAAAACCTAAAACCGATTTTAAAGGTCAATCGGTTCGTCAGAGTTGCGCTGCGAAATGCTCACGTACCTTAAAGTACGCTCCGCTTTCTCGCTTGCTCTTCCTGCCGCTTGACTCTTTAAAACCGGTTTTGGCGAAGGCGGTGTAAGTGGAGCGGGGCATCAGCTGTGATGCTCGGTTTTCACGTACTTGTATGTACGCATCAAACCTGCGCTTCTCGCTTCCTGCCGCTTGACGCTTTAAAATCGGTTTTTGCGGGGACGGAGCGTGTTGCTCGGTTCGTCAGACCTTCGCTGCGAAATGCTCATGTACCCTAAAGTACGCTCCGCTTTCTCGCTTGCTCTTCCTGCCGCTTGACTCTTTAAAACCGGTTTTGGCGAAGGCGGTGTAAGTGGAGCGGGGCATCAGCTGTGATGCTCGGTTTTCACGTACTTGTATGTACGCATCAAACCTGCGCTTCTCGCTTCCTGCCGCTTGACTCTTTAAAATCGGTTTTGGCAAGGGCGGGGCGGGTGTCCGGTTCGCCTGTCTTTCCCGAACAGAAAAAAAAGCCCCGCAAACGCGGGGCTTTTTAATTTGATGTCTTCTTACAAAACGGGTTTGACATCCCAAATGTCTTTGGCGTATTCGGCGATCGTGCGGTCGGACGAGAATTTGCCCGAATGCGCGACATTCAAAATCGCTTTCTTGCCCCAAGACGCTTTGTTCAAGAAGTCTTTGGCCACCTGCGCCTGCGTGTCGATGTACGAACCGATGTCCGCCAGCAACAGGTAGTAGTCCGCGCCCATGATGTTGTCGAAAATCGGCTGGAAAATGCCGGATTCGCCGGGGCAGAACATATCCGAATTCAGCGCGTCCATAATGCGGCGGATGCGCGTGTCGGAATTGTACAGATCCCACGGGCGGTGCGAATGTTCGTCGTGGATTTTTTTGACTTCCGGCGTCGTCAACCCGAACAGGTAGAAGTTTTCGGGACCGACTTCGTCGCGGATCTCGACGTTCGCGCCGTCCAGCGTGCCGACCGTCAGCGCGCCGTTCAGCATGAATTTCATGTTGCCCGTGCCGGACGCTTCAAATCCCGCGGTCGAAATCTGTTCCGACACGTCGGCGGCGGGGAACACGCGTTCCGCGATCGACACTTTATAATCTGGGATGAAGACGACTTTCATCTGATCCTTGACGCGCGGATCGTTGTTGATGACCTTGGACAGGTTGTTGAACAGCTTGATCGTCAACTTTGCAAAGTCGTAAGACGGAGCCGCCTTGCCGCCCAGAATGAACGTGCGCGGGCTGGACAGGGACAGGCCGTCTTCGGTGATCTGCAGATAGTTGTAGATGATGTTCAACGCGTTCAACAGCTGGCGTTTGTATTCGTGAATGCGTTTGACCTGAACGTCGAACAGGGAATCCGTATCGACGATGTTGCCCGTTGTGTTCAGAATGATCTTCGCCAGTTTTTCCTTGTTGTCCTTTTTGATGCGGAAGAACGAACGCACGAAATCGGAATCCGTGGCAAACGGTGCGATTTTGACCAGCTGATCCAGATGCGTGATCCATTCGCGGCCGATTTTCGACGAAATCAGGTCGGCCAGTTCGGGGTTCGCGCTCAACAGCCAACGGCGCGGCGTGATGCCGTTCGTTTTGTTGTTGAAGCGTTCCGGCCACATTTCATAAAAGTCCGGCGCCAAGTTTTTCTTGACCAGTTCCGAATGGATCGCCGCGACGCCGTTGATCGAATGCGAACCGACAATCGCCAGATTGCCCATGCGAACCTTTTTGGTGTCGCCTTCTTCAATGATGGACATGCGGGACAGCTTGCCGTTGTCGCCGGGGTATTTCGCCGCAACCTGTTTCATCAAATGGTCGTTGATGTCGTAGATGATCGCCAAATGACGCGGGCAAACTTTTTCCAGCAATTTGACCGACCAGCGTTCCAACGCTTCGGGCAGCAGAGTGTGGTTCGTGTAGCCCATCGTTTTTTCCGTGATTTCCCACGCGGTATCCCAATCCAAACCGTGAACGTCCATCAACAGGCGCATCAATTCGGGGATCGCCAACGTCGGGTGCGTGTCGTTCAGCTGAATCGCCGCTTTTTTCGGGAAATCGCGCAGATCCGTGTTCGTTTCCAGAAAACGGCGCATGATGTCGCTTAAGGCGCAGGAAACAAAGAAATACTGCTGCAACAGGCGCAGTTCCTTGCCAGCTTCGACCGCGTCGGACGGGTACAGAACCTTGGAAATCGTTTCGGATTTGATTTTCTTTTCAACCGCTTTGATGTAACCGCCGTCGTTGAACGTTTTGATGTCCAGTTCGCTGGACGAACGCGCGGAAAACAGGCGCAGGTAGTTCACCGTTTTTCCGCCGAAACCGACGATCGGCATATCGTACGGGACGCCGACCAGCGTTTCGGTATCGACCCAGTGCGGGCGGCGTTCGCCGTTGACTTCCTCATAGACCAGACGGCCGTAAACGGGGACGTGGCAAATGCGGTCGGCGCGTTCAATCTGCCAGGGAGACGAACGATCCATCCATGAATCCGCCATTTCCTTTTGATAGCCGTTTTCAAAAACCTGTTTGAACAGGCCGAACTGATAGTTCAGACCGTAACCGTACCCGGGCAGCCCCAACGTCGCCATGGAATCGATGAAGCACGCCGCCAAACGACCCAAACCGCCGTTGCCCAACGCCGGATCGTATTCGCAGTCGATTACGTCGCGCAGGGGAATGGGGTTGTCCAGTTTCACCTGATCCAGCAGGTCGTGGATGCCCAGATTGTCCAAATTGTTCACCAGCGAACGACCCAGCAGGTATTCGACGGACAGGTAATAAACGCGTTTGGGGTTGGCGTGGGCGTATCTGTTGGCCGTTTCATACATACGGTCAACGGCGATTTCGCGCACCGCCAAAGCCAAAGCCGTGAACAAATCTTCTTTCGACGCTTCGCGCACCTGTTTGCACAGGGTGTATTTCATCAAGCGTTCGATTTTTTCGGCAATCATTTCCGCCGTCACTTTCGGCATGGCGGGGGTGTTGCTTTGTGTCGTTTTATTCGTCACTTCATTCGTCCTTGTTGATAAAAATTTAGGTGTAGCGGTTGCATACCATATTTTAGGAATCAAGGTAAAGAGAAAAACGGAAAAGCCCCGCCGTTTTTTGAAAAATGCGGCCGCGCGGCGGCAAAACGCGGATGCTTGACGGTATTTAACAAAAAAAACTTGCCGTTCTGTCCAAAATGATGTTATAAGCACCGTGAGAGAGTTTTTTCAAGGCGGTTCACAAAGCGAACCCGAAGAGGAAAGAATGGCCGAAAGACAAACGGGTCCCGAACAAGAGGGCTTTTACGACATCCTGCAGAACGGCGCGGGCGATTTGCTGATTTCGATTCGCGCGCGCGCCGGCGAACCGGAGGATCCGCAAATCGTTTACGATGGCGGAAAGCACGCCCTGCTGTACCGTCAACACGGCTTTTCCATCACGCTGGATTTCATCCACCCCGACGCCCGCGCCCCGCTGGCCAAGGCGGAATCCGTTCTGGTCGTCGAATTCGAGGGCGGCGAATTGATGCGCGAATACGAAGTGCCCGTCAGATTCGTCAAAAAACTGCCTCTGTCGCCCGAAAACCTGCCCGCTTTGCCGCAATAAAACGGCGCCGCGTCCGGTCGGCGTTGATCTGACGGCGTGTTTGGTGTAAACCGTATTCTTATGGAAAACATGACGCACGCTTACTTCTATTTTCTGATTTTTTTCACGGCCGCTTTGCTGGCCGGTCTGGCCGCGTTGAAAATCGCCGCGCGGCTGACCGGTTTCGTGTTCCGCAAACGGTCGGCCGCCAAGGTTGAAAACGACGGCTACGCGGGCGGTTTTCATATTTTGTCGGACGGCGCCGGACGATTTCCCGCGCGGTTTGCGTTCATCGCCCTGCTGTTTGTTTTGTTCAACGCCGAGTTTTTATTGCTGCTGCCGTGGGCGATGTCGCCGCATTTGTCCGGCGGCGCGGAGATTTTCACCGCTTTGGCCGTTGTCGGGTTGTGGGGCGTCGGCTATTTTTACGAATATAAAAAAGGGGCGCTGGAATGGGAATGAGCGGCGGTTGGACGGATTGCCTGCGCGAACACGGGTTCGCGGCCGTCGCGTTCAAAGCTTTGGCCGCGGCGGCGTGTTCCGACCCCGACGCCGTTCTGGCCGCGGCGACGGGGTGCTGTTCGTGTTTCGCGCCGTTGGTGCGATGCGGTAAAACGCCCGTGTTCAATCCGCACCACGCCGATGTGCTGTTGGTTGCGGGCGCAGTGACGGAAAAGGCCGCGCCGGTCGTGCGTCGTCTGTACGATCAAATGCCCGCGCCGAAATATGTGATCGCTTTCGGCAACTGCGCGATCACCGGCGGGGTGTTCGGCGATTCCTACGCCGTGACGCGGGCGGCGGATATCGTTCCCGTGGATGTTTGCGTGACGGGATGCCCGCCCGACGCGGCCGCTTTGATTGACGGAATCGGCCGTTTGCGCGCCCTGATCCGCCGTGAAATCAAAGAGGGGTGAGCATGGACGCGCTGTTTAAATCGCAAGAGGAGTTCGCCCGATACGTCCGTTTGCATTTCGCGCGGCAGGATATCGGCGATGTCGGTGTTTTTTCCGGCATGACGGTGTTGCGCGTGATGCGGGCGGCCGTTTTGCGCGTAATGCGTTTTTTACGCGACGATCCCGCCTGCCGTTTCACGCAGTTGACGGACGCGTGCTGCGTGCATTATCCCGATCGGCCGGATTGCTTTGAACTGAATTATTTTTTGCTCAGCCCGCTGATGAAACGGCGGTTGCGGTTGGTTTGCGCGACGCAGGAGGATGTCGCCGTCGCGTCCGTCTGCCCCGTTTTTCCGAACGCCGCGTGGTACGAACGCGAAATGTGGGAAATGTTCGGCGTCGCGTTTGAAAACCACCCCGATATGCGCCGGCTTTTGCTGCCCGACGATATGTCCGGCCACCCTTTGCGTAAAGACGCGCGCCCGCCGGACAGGCTGGTTTACGACGAAACCAAAGGCCGCTTCGTTCGCCAAAAACGCGAAAACGGGCGGCAGGCGGTTTTGTTCGGCGTCGATTTGAACCGGAGGGACGCATGATCCCGTGGCAAAGCGTGTCGTTCGCCAACATCGCGCCCGAACCGTCCGCGGGGATCGGAATGTGCCGGCTGGTCGCGCAGCTGGACGGGGAAAAAGTGCGGCGCATCGACCCGCACATCGGTTTTTCCCATCGCGGCGTTGAAAAGCTGGCGGAGGGCAAGACCCTGCTGCAGGGGCTGGTTCTGGCGGACAAGTTGAACCGCTTTGCACCGTTTTCCTGTACGCATACCCTTGCGTTGGCGACGGAAAGGCTGACGGGCGCAAAAGTGCCGGAACGCGCGATCGCCGTCCGGATGATTTTGGCGGAAACGGGTCGGATTCTGTCGCATTTGCGGGCGACGGCGAATTTGGCGGCGGATACGGGAACGGATGTCGTCGAACCTTTGGCGCGTCGGGCGTCGGAACGGATCGGCGCGATGCTGAACGTGATTTGTCGGGGGTGTCCGGCGGCCGTGTTCATCCGCGCAGGCGGAATCGCGAACGATGTCGCGCCGCAAACGCCGGAGATGCTGTTTCAATGGCTGACGCGGGAATTGCCGCCCGTTTTGTCGGAAATCGAGGATCTGCTGACGGAAAACGCGGTTTTCAAATCCCGCACGGTCGGGGTCGGCGTCATTGACGCCGCGGACGCTTTGGCCGCCGGATTTTCCGGCGTGAACCTGCGCGCGTGCGGCGTCGATTGGGATATCCGGAAAAAGGAACCTTACGAGGCTTACGCCGCCGTTCCGTTTGAAGTCCCGTTGAAAACGCAGGGGGATTGCTACGCCCGTTATTTGCTGCGCCTGTTTGAAATCTACCAGTCGATGACGATCATCCGCCATGTGTCGGAACATCTGCCCGCGGGCGAAGTGGTCAATCCTGATTTCGATGTCGGGACGGACGGCGGTTTGACGGAACTTTCCCGCCGGTTCGAACTGTACGGCAACGGGATGCGAACGCCGGCCGGCGAAGTTTACGCCGCGACGGAATCGCCGTCGGGCGAATTCGGGGTGTTTCTGGTTTCCGACGGCGGGGCGCGGCCGTACAGGTGCCGTTTCCGTTCGGCGGGATTTCCGGTGATGCAGGCGTTGAATAGGTTGACGGAGGGGGGCGATTTGGCCGACGTTCGCGTCATACTGGGGTCTTTGGCCGTTCAAACGACGGAGGTTGACCGATGAGCGAACTGACGATCAACGATGTTTTGGCCGCGCCGGAAAGCGAATTGGCGCAAATGCCGCAGGGGCGCGAAGCCGTCCGTCGCGCCGCGGAAAAATTGCTGGCGAATCATCCTGCGGATTGCGCCGCGTGCGTCAAAGCCGGAAATTGCGAAATCCAGAAAGTTTGCGCGCTGTTTCGTCCCGTTTTGCCGCCGGTCGCTTTTGACGGCAAACGCGAACCTTTGACCGGAAGCGTTGAGGTCTGCGCGCAAAAATGCGTCAAATGCGGGCGGTGTGTCGATTTTTTGAAACAGGCGGGCGTGTCGGATCAATCCGAAACGATGCCGCCCGCGGCTTGTCCGTCTTTTCCGCTGTCGGGAATGCTGGCCGATTTGTGTCCCGCGGGGGCGTTGATTGACACGCGGGACATAAAAAAAGATGTCGGCAACATTAAAATCGACAGCGTTGACGTGACCGACGGTTTCGGCGCGCCCGTTCAAATCGAAAAAACGCCGGACGGTTCGATCGCGCGCGTCCGCGCGAGCGGCGGCGGTGTGATTTCCGATACGGCGCGATATTGTTTCGACGGATTGCGCCGCAACCGGCTGGACAGACCGTATGTGAAAATCGACGGGCGGCTGACCGAATGTTCGTGGACGGAGGCTTTGGCCGCGATTGCTTCGAAAATGCAAAAAACGGCGCCGGAACGGATCACCGCTTTGTTCGGCCGGTACGCGGATTGCGAAACGGTTTTGGCCGTCAGGGATCTGCTGGGGCTGGTCGGGGCGAAAGCCGTTGACGCCGGAACGCGGCCGCTGTGGCTGGATTTGAACAGCCGGCAGTCGTGGCTGTTCAACACGCCGTTCGACCGGATCGCCGAAGCGGACGGCTTGTTGGTCGTCGGGACGAATCCGTTATGGGAATGTCCGCCGGCGGGTTTCGCTTTGCGCCGCAACCCGATGCCCGCGGCGTTTGTCGGCATGGCGGAAAAGGCGGAGGCGTTTTGCGCGGTCACGGGGAAAAGACCGCGCGCGTTGCGTGAAATTCTGGACGGGGATCGGGCGTCCCCCCTGCAAAACGCGAAAAAGCCGATGGTCGTCGTCGGTGACGGCGTGTTGAACCGCGCGGACGCGCCCGCTTTGATGGATCTGATTTACAGGATTTGCGAAAAATACGGCGTCATCCGCGACGATTGGAACGGGTACGGTTATTTGAACACGAACACGGGGCTGGCGGGCGCGCTGGAACTGGGGGCGGTCGCGGAAAAACCGCTGCGACCGGAAATCGCCGCCGGATCGTTCGATTTCGTTTATCTGGTTGACGAAGACGGATTCACCCGCGCGGATGCGGGCGGGGCTTTTGTCGTTTATCAGGGGATTTGCGCGGGGGCGTCGGCGTTGACGGCGGATGTCGTTTTGCCGTCGCTGTCGTTTATGGAAAAGCGGGCGACCTATGTCAATATGCGCGGCGCGGCGCAAAGCACCGCTGTCGTTGCCCCGCCCGTCGGCCAATCGCGCGAAAGCTGGAAAATCCCGCGCGCGTTGTCGGAATTTTTGGGGACGGCGCCGCTGCCTTACGACGATTTGGCGGAAATACGCGACCGGCTGGGGGGCGAAAACGTTATTTTTTATAAGCGCGGCGAAACAAACTCCGCCGAAAACATACCGTTCGGAACGGCGGGGAAAATCGACGACACCTTGATCGAAACGGGGAAAGGGGACGCGCGGACATGAACGCCTTTTTAAACAGGATTTCCTTTGAAACGCTTTCCTTTTTGCGGGAATTGATACCGGCCGCCGTTTTTTCGGCGCGCGCGTTCGGGTGGTGCGTTTTGATCCTGACCGCCGCTTTGATCATGCGATGGGGGCGTGAAAAAGTCACAGCCGCCGTCGAAATGCGGCCGTCGCGCGGATTGGTTCAAATCTGTCGTCAGGTGTGCGTGACGGCGTTGAAAAAGAACGCCGTTCCACAACGCGCGCGGAAAAAGCTGTATATCGCCGCGCCGCTGTTCGCGTTGGTGTTCGCGTTGTTTTTCTTTTTCATTTTGCCGGTCAACGGGCGGGAATCGCCGCATTACGATTTCGGGTTGCTGTACCTGACGTTCGTCGCGTCATGCACGACCTACGCCTTTATCGCCGGCGGGTGGAGCGGGGCGACGCGCTACGGTTTTTTCGGGGCGGTGCGGCTGATCGCGCAGTCGCTGGCCTGTCAGCTGATACTGGCCGCGGTTTTCGTGACGGTGCTGATGACGGCGGGAACGGGCGATTTGTACCGGATCATTCAAGCGCAGGCGGGGGCGTGGTTCGCGTTCGTTCATTTCCCGTTGTTTGTCCTGTATCTGCTGTGCGTCGCGATGTTGACGGCGCAAGCACCGTTCGGCGCGCCGAAATCGGAACGCGATTTGGCGGGCGGGGTTTACGCCGAATACGGCGGATTCCCGTATCTGTTGTTTTTAATCGGCGAAGATGTGCTGACCCTGTTGTGCGCTGTGTCCGGCGCCGTTCTGTTTTTGGGCGGAACTCTGCCCGTTTTCGGAATAGACGGCGTTTCCGCGGCCGTTTGGCTGGGGGGAAAAACGGCGGCGGTCGTGTTCGTTTTGACGTTGATGCAAACCGCTCTGCCCGCGTGGCGGACGGATCGGTTGATGAATATGTGTTTCAAGGCGTTTTTGCCGCTGGCTTTGGCGTGGCTGGCGGGAACGGCGGTCGTTTTGTATTTCGTGCGGCAAGGAGGGGCGGGATGATTTTTCCTTTCACCGGCGCGGGACGCGCTTTGCTGATCGCCGCGCGGCGCGTTTTTAAACGTTTCATCGGGCGCGACCGCGAACAGGCCGTTTCGTCCCTGCGGCCGCCCGTCGTCGATGCGGAAAAATGCGCGGGATGCGGGCTGTGCAAAGCCGTGTGTCCGGCCGCGGCGATGGTTCGATCCGCGGCGGAAAACGGACGGTTTGTGTTTTCTCCGGCGGCCGACAGGTGCGTTTGTTGCGGTCTGTGCGTCGAAGCGTGCCCGAAAAGGGCTTTGTCGTTTGAAAGGGGCGGGACGGATGTACGCGGTTGAGTTTTATGTCTTTGCCGTTTTGGTTTTGGGGGCGGCGTTCATGTCGGTGAAAACGTCCAGCGTTTTTTACGCCGTTTTGTTTCATATGCAGGCGGTTGTGGCCGTCGCCGGAATTTTGGCGGGGCTGAACGCCGGTTTCGTCGGGTTCGCCGTTTTGTCGATGTCGGTGGCGTCCATGCTGGTGTTTTTGATGTTCGTTCTGGTCGTGTTCAACGCCCGTCACGCGCGCAAAGCCGTTTGGGAAAAACAGTCGAAGGCCGCTTTGATTTGCTTCGCCGCCGCCGCGGCGCAGACGGCGTACCTGTTTTTCAAACCGTACAAAGTCGGCGAACGGACGATGACGGACTTTTCCCTGCCGGTTTTGGGGGATATTTTATACACCGGATACGGTTCGTGCGTTTTGGTTTTCGCCGTGCTGATCCTGTCGTGCGCGGTCGGCGCGTCCGCCTTGCTGGTGAAAAAAAAGGAGGGCGGCTGACATGACGGTTGACGTTCCCGTCATTTTGACGGTCGGTTTTTTGCTGGTGCTGTGCGGGTTGTGGGGCGTTTTGCGCCACAGGGGGAATTTGCTGCGCCTGCTGCCGGCGGCGCAGCTGGTGTTTTTGGGATCGCTGTTCAATTTTTCGATGGGCAGCGCACTGTTTCACGACGCGTCCGGATTGATTTTCGCGCTGTTCACGGCGTGCCTGACCGGTTTGCAAACCGTCGCGACGCTGGCGGTTTTCCTGCTGTATTTCAAAAAACGCGACAACGCGCAAGAGGGGGGGCGATAGGATGTTTTACGCCGTTTTGCTGCCGCTGTTCGCCGCGTGCTACATTTTCGCCGCCGCGTTTTTGAAAAAACGCACGTTCGCGTGGGAAATCGGCACGGCGTCGATCGGCGTGTCGTTTCTGAAAATCGTTTCCATGGCGTTCAGAAACCATTTCCACGGCAAAACCTACAGCGTTTCGATCCTGCCGTTTTTGACGCTGGACGGCAAAGTGTACGATTGGCGCCTGCATTTGGAAACGGCAGAAATCTTTCTGGCCGTGTTCATCGTTTTTTCCGCGCTGATGTGCCTGATTTATTCCAAAAACTTCCTGCCGGCGGAAAAAATGAACCGGTTCGTCGTGTTTTTGCTGGGGTTGACATCGTGCCTGATCATCGGCGTCGGGGCGAAGAATATGTTTCAGTTCTTCGCCGGATGGGATTTGTCCGCGCTGTTTTCCTATATGCTGCTGATGCTGTTTCACGAACAGCAGGCCGTCCGCCGGTCGGGGGTGAGTTTCCTGATTTGGCACACGTTGTGCGACGTGCCGCTGTTGTGCGCGTGTTTTATGCTGGCAAACAGGACGGGGGATTTGTCCGTCGCGGCGTTCGCGCCGGAATCCCTGACCGTTTTTAAGGATTCGGGCGCGGCTGTTTTCGCCGTTTTGGTGCTGGCGGGCGTGTCGGCCAAGCTGTTTTTGTTCGGCGCGAACATTTTGATCGCGCAGACGGCGGGGATTTCCGTTCCCGCTTTGGCGTTCGTCGCGCCGGCCGCGCTGGGCGGCGTCGGCGTTTATGTGCTGTACGTCTTTTTCCCGTTTGTCGAAAGCGATCAAACGGCGCGAACCGTATTCACCGTTTGGGGCGCGCTGACGGCGGCGGCCGGCGTTTCGACAGCCATGGCGCAAACGAATGTCAAAACCGCGCTGTGCCAGCTGTTGATGGCGCAATTCGGTTTTGTCCTGACCGCGTTCGGATTGATCGGCAGGGACGCCGCGTTTTGCGCCTATATCGCTTTGATCACGCCGATGACGGGGCTGATCCTGTGCGCCGGAATCGTGACGCAAGCCCTGCGCGGGGAAGAGGATGTGTCGCGCATGGGCGGGTTGAAACGCCGTCTGCCCGCGCTGTTTTGGATGATGATTCTGCTGGGGCTGTGCTGTGTCGGATTTCCGCAAATCGGCAATTCGGCGGTTGTTTGGGATATGCACGCCGTTTTAAGGCGGCAGGGCGCGGCGGGCGGCGCGATGTTGACAATCGGACTGTTCGCGGCGGCGTTCGCGATCGCCCGTCTGACCGGCCGGATTTTCACGGGCGAATCCAAATCAACCCCGACATCGGCGGAGGTTTTCCGCCCGTCCGAAACGCAGATGATTCCGCTGGCGGTGCTGTTGTTGCTGTCCTTTTTCCAAAACAAAGTGTTCGAGCGGTCGATTTTGCCGAATCCGGCGGAAACGCCGTCCCCCGCCGATCTGGTTTTAATGCTGGCCGGCGCGGCCGGATTGCCGGCGGGGCTGTGGTGGTTTTCAAAACACGCGGGGAAAAACGCGGGGGCGGTTGTGTCGTTTTTCCGGCAGGGGGGCGGATTGGCAGGATTTTATGAAACGGTTTTCATCCGGCCGTTCATGGCTTTGTCCGAATTCGCGTGGCGTTTCGCGTCGGCCGAACTGCTGACCGAAAAACTGCCCAAGATGTTTCAAAAAGCGGCCGAACGGTCGCAAAAATTCCATTCGGAACAGCCGTCCGTTTTTTTGATTTGGTTCGCGGCCGGTTTGTTTTTGCTGATATTTTCTTTGATGCCCGTCGTGGCGGGAGGATGAACCGTGACTGATTTTTCTTTGCCCGTCGTTGTTTTGGGATTGCCTTTGCTGGGCGCGCTGTTCATTTTGTTCGTCCGCGGGGACGATCGGGTCGTGTCGAAAAACAGCCGCCATGTGGCTTTGCTGATTGCGCTGTGTACGTTCGGTTTGTCGTTTGCGGCGTTGTTCGCGCGCCGGATCGCGCCGGATTCCCATGTGGATTGGCAGGTCGGAATTGACGCGCTGAGCATGATTTTCGTGTTGTTGATTTCATTTCTGACCGTTTTATCGGTTGCCGTCGTACGCCGTCACATATCGTTTTGCGTGCGCGAATTTTGCTGTCTGGCGTTGATTGCGGAAAGCTTTATGTTGACGGCGGTTTGCGCGCAAAACGCGTTCAGGTTCTTTGTTTTTTGGGAATCCGCGGCTTTTCCGCTGTTTTTGATGACGGCGGTCTGGGGCGTTGAAAAGCGCGTTTACACGGCGTACAAGTTCTGCTTTTCCGATTTGGCCGGCGCGGTTTGCCTGCTGCCTGTTTTGCTGGCGCTGGCGGAACGGGCGGGGGCGGCTGATTTCGGGGCTTTGGCGGCCGCGCGGCCGGAAAATCAGGCGTGGCTGGCCGCCGGAATGTTGGGGATGCTGGCGTTCAAAGCGCCGTTGTTCCCGTTTCACGCGTGGCTGAGCGATACGCAGGCCGAAGCACCCGTTCCGACGGGGATTTTGCTGTGCGGCGTTTTTTCAAAGCTGGCGTTTTACGCGTACATCCGGCTGGCTTTGCCCGCGGCGGGAACGGTGCTGGCACAATGGGCGCCGTGTTTGACGGCGTGGGCGGTGTTTTCGGCGTTTTACGGCGCGCTGATCACTTTGAAACAGACGGAAGCCAAAAAAATGGCCGGTTTCGCTCATTTGGCGCAGGTCGGTTTTTTGGCCGCCGGCGTATTCGCCATAACGCCGCAAACGTTGCGGGGCGTGCTGTTTTTATGCGTGGCGCAAGGGCTGGCCGTGTCGATCTACCTGATGGCGGCGGGCGCGCTGACCGTCCGGTTTAAAAACGCGGGCGTCCGCAATCCGACGGGAATCATGACATCGCTGCCGTATTTGGGAACGGCGTTTTTCCTGTCCTGTCTGGCGGTTCTGGCCGTGCCGCCGCTGATGCCGTTCACGGGGCAGTTCCTGATTTTCATCGACATTTTCCGCCAAAGCGCGGGGGCGGCGTTTTTCCTGCTGTTTTCCGTCGTTTTGCTGTACGCGTCGTTTTTCAAACTGTTCACACGCCTGTTGTTCGGCGAACCGTCCGTCACGCCCTATCCCTTGCCGGACATGAGCTGGCGCGAAAAGGTGGCGACGGTGTTTTGCGGCGCGGTGTTCGCGGCGTTGTCCGTCATGCCGCAGGGGCTGTTCGATCTGGCCGGTATGGCCGTTGGAAAGGGGAATTGAAATGAATCAGGCGTTGTCGCAAATCATGCCCGTTTTGCCCGAAACCGTTTTGCTGTGCTTTACCGTCCTGTCGATTATTGCGGGGGTGTGCGCCGCCCCGTCAAAAGCCAAAAAAACGGCCGACGGCGCGGTGTTTGCCGGATTGGCGGCGGCGTTCTGTTTGCTGTTTTTGATCAAAACGCCGGACGCGCCGTTCGCCGCGGCGGTCGTGACGCTGAAACGGATTTTGACCGGATCGGCCGTCGCCGTTCTGGCGTTCGGCGCCGATTGGCTGAAGTACAAGAAATACGAACGGTTCGAGTTCGCGCCATTGGTCGGATTTTCGACGGCCGGCATGATGCTGGCGGTCGGGGCGGACAATTTTTTGATGCAGTTTCTGGGGATGGAACTGGCTTTTTTTCCGTTGTTGTTCCTGACCGCCTATAAACGTCAGGGGGAACGTTCCACCGCCGCCGGTGCCAAGCTGGCGGTCGTAACGCTGCTGGGGTCGGGGGTGTACCTGTTCGGCGTGTCCGTTGTTTACGCGTGTTTGGGGACGGTGGATTTCGCCGCCGTCGCCGCCGCGGACAAAAGCCGCGTTCTGCCCGTTTTGCTGTGGGGGGGCGCGTTCATTGCCGCGGGGTTGTTTACCAAAGCGGGTGTCGCGCCGTTTCATTTGTGGCTGCCCGACGTGTTCGAGGGGGCGCCGTCGCCTGTGACGGCAATGTTCGCCCTGACCGCGCGGCTGTCAGTTCTGGGGGCTTTGGCCGCCCTGCTGTCCGTTCCGTTCGCGGATCTGGCGGGCTATGCGCGTCCCGTGTTGGAAACGGCGGCCGTTTTGTCCGTTTTCGCCGGCGGCGCGGGGGCGGTCGTTCAGACGAACGTCAAGCGGTTGATCGCCTGCACGGCGGTTGCCATGAACGGAACGGCTTTGGCCGCTTTGTCCGTTTCGGCAATGGGGGCTTTTCTGTTTTCGGCGGCGGTTGACACGGTGTTGCTGGCGGGGTTGTGCGCGGTGATGCTGTCCCTGCGCGTCGGGGACGAATTGATCGAGGAAACGCGGATTCTGGCGGGGCAGGGGCGCGCGAAGCCCGTTCGCGGCGCGTTGTTTTCCCTGATCTTTCTGGGGGCGGCGGGCGCGCCGCCTTTCGCCGGTTTTCTGGCGCGTTTCGATGCGTACCGCGCGGTGTCGGCGGCCGGTTCGATGCTGTTTTGCCTGTTGCTGATTTTCGGCGCGATGCCGTTGATGTATGTGTATTTAAGGCTGATCCGGCAGATGTACGCCGCGGCGGCGAAAGACGAGCTGTCGCCTGCGCCCGCGCCGATGAAAGCCGTCATCGTTTTGTCGGCGGCGGTGTCGTCGCTGATGTTTGCCGCAACCGGTTTTTAAAGGGAGGATGCCCGTGATTTTACCGCAAGGATGGACTTTGATTGAAAAAAAGGAAACCGCCAGCACGAACGCGGACGCTAAAAGCCTGCCGTCCGGATCGGACAAAACCGCCGTCGTCGCGGACGCGCAAACAGGCGGGCGCGGGCGGTTGGGGCGGCCGTGGGTGTCGCCGGCGGGAAACCTGTACATTTCGATATGTTTGGAAAAAATTCCGTTGGCGCGGGCGGGGATGTACAGTTTCCTGACCGCCGTCGCGCTGGCCGAAGCGATGGAACGCCAGTGCCCCGACATCGGCGTTCAATGCAAATGGCCGAACGATTTGCTGGTCGGCGGGAAAAAGATATCGGGCATTTTGCTTGAAACGGACGGGGCGGGCAGGCTGGTTGCCGGCGTCGGCGTCAACATTGTTTCCTTTCCCGAAACGGGGATGCTGTATCGGGCGACATCGTTGCGAAACGAGGGGTACGCCGTGACGCGCGACCAAATGCTGGAATCGTTTTTGCAATCTTTCGCGCAATGGGACGCCGAATTGAAAACGAACGGTTCCGCCCGTTTGCTGGACGCGTGGAAGCAAAAAGCCTACGGCATCGGCGGGGCGGTTACCGTCAATCTGCCGAATCGGAAAATGCGCGGG
>ERZ808259.98-NODE-98-length-58260-cov-9.655923_pt1 | contig 58260 bp, 35 predicted proteins | sample MGYA00521279_ERZ808259 | MGnify/ENA primary metagenome ERZ808259 (study PRJEB31516, sample SAMN03275586) | gut metagenome | biome: mammalia-associated habitat; material: feces | host: Papio cynocephalus | place: Kenya | collected 2012-07-27 ...
GAGCAGATTGCCCTTTCAGGGCGCATTGGATGTGATTTATGACACACCCTCCTTTTATTTTTCTTTCCGAAATCGGAAAGACTTTTCTTATCAACCTTGAATCCATCACCTCGTCAGCGAGAACTTGATGCTCAGACCGAAGTCCTGTGTCGTGGTCGGATAGCTGCTGCTCGAAAGCAACGGCGTATTCGTCTGACGATCGTAATAGAAACTCATCGTGAGCATCTTGCTCAACGTATAGTCGGCGGAGAAACTCAACTTCAAGGCATTGTTGCCACTGCTGGCACTGCTCACCATCGAGGCGATGTCTCTCACTATGGCTGCCTGCTTGCGGAAACTGAAGTCCAGACGGAGGTTCAAGTCGTGGTTGGTGCCATACGAACTGTTGCGACTAGAACTCGAAGAACTGCTCGAGGAGTTCTTTTTGTCATCGCTAGAACTGCCCTTGCCGTTCTTGCCCTTGCTCTTCACCACCTTGCGCTTGCCGCCCATGCCGAAGAGATTGAAGTTGTTCAGGCGATAGCCCATGCCGATGACCCAGTCCTTGCTCAAAGCCTCGTTGAGCTGAATGCTCGTCATACTCAAGTTCATCACACGAGTCTGACGATACTCGCCCTTCAAGGTCATGTTGTTGTTCAGCGTCACGTCAAGTCCGAGCAATGGCGAGAACGCCTCGTTGATGCTCACCTGGGAGATGTTGAACATACTGCTTGGCGATGGATTGCCCGTCGTGGCATCCTCGATGAAGCCAAGTCCGTTCATGAACTCCTGGAAGGTGCTGTAGCTGTTGTAACTTCCGATGGCGAACACGCTCTTGTAGGAGTGACTGATGTTCACGCTCTTGAAGTGGTCGCGGAACCATGGCAACTTGCTCAGTCCACTGTAGCGGATGGTCCAGTTAGGCAAGAGCCTGCTCAGTGCCGGGAAGAGCGAGAGCGACTTGCCGCCCATGCTCGTATAGGTGCTGAGGAATGCTGGTATCATCACGTCGGCGCTGTACGGATTGACAGGTGTGCGAGAAGCATCAAACTTGCCGCCCGACAGTGTGGAACCCACAGGATAGGTCATGCCTGCATACTGCGCCTCCACCCTGCTGCGGAAGGATTCCAGCGAACCGACAAACTTCTCGAATCGCTTGCTGCGATAGCCCGTGTTGGCATTTCCCATGCCCTCGAACGCACTGCCGATGGAGATGGTGGTCATCTGGAACGTACCGCTCTGTGTCGTAGGGATTCCCTCATACATATATTGTATGCTCTTCTGATTCGTCATCGTGCGAGCAGCGTTCAGGTCTATCTTCAAGTTTCTCACTGGTTCCAGGGTCAATCGAAGCTGCAAGTCCTCGGTCTTGCTGGTAGTGGCAGGAGTGGCGATGGAGTCGTTGATGAGCAACCAGTCGTTCTCTCTCGCTTTCTCGATGTAGTTGTCGTTCACCATACCAAAGGCGAAGTCGAGACCTGGCGAGAGGATGCCCTGCTTGGTTTGTCCGAAGGCATCGCCTATCGTAGGCAAGAAACCAGGCAACGTGAGCTGATAGTTGTTGCGATAGCTGAAGCTGACGTTGCGTACCATCATCGCCACACGCGAGATGGCCTGCATGGTCTTGTACCAGCCCTTCTCTTCGAGCGGTTCCTTGGCAAGCACGGTCACTTTCAACTTCGTCGTACTATCGACCTTCGAGAGGATGCGGATCGTGTTGTTATCCACCGTCTTGTATTTCAAGTGGAAGACCTTTCCGTCCTCGGTCTTAGCCGACACGATGAGACGCTTGCTGTTTTTGCCGTGCTTGATTTCGAGAGCTTTCTTGTCGGCTTTCGAATCATGAGAAGCGACATCCTTCTTAGAATCCTTCAAGTCCCTCTTAGAATCCTTCAAGTCCTTTTTATCCTCTTTCTCAACCTTCGCCAAAACAGGCTGGAGGATGATTTCCTTCTCGAAGGCACGCTTGTTGAGCGGAAGCGATTTCTTCTGTTCCTGCGCCTTCTTGTTGTTCTTGCTCGTCCACTCCTTCACCGCCTCCTCGGGGTCCTTGCCAGCGGCGATGGCATCTTGGCGCACCTTGGCAAGTTCCTGCTTGCGTTTCTGCGCCTCTTGCTTCGCCTTCTCCTTGTCTTGTTTCTTCTTTTGTATCTGCGAGCGAGAAGGCTCCTTGTCAAACTTCTGGTTCACCGCCTTCAAGAACGGGATGTGGTTGTAGAGCTTCACCAGGTTGAATGTACCATTCACCGTGAGGTTGCGATTGGTGTTGATGGTGTTGCCATACGACACGCCGTCCTCGTCTTCCGTACCCTTGTTCCAGGAGTAAGTGGAGGTATAGTTGGCATCGGCGTTCACCCAGTCGAAGACAGGCAACAGGTTGAGCGGCAACTGATAGGATGCCGTGAACGTCTGGTTGTAGTCCAACGGTGCTCCCCAGTGCTTGATGCTCGTCCAGACGGAGTCCTTCCAGGCATGATACTGGTCTGCATACAAGTCCTTGTTGACTGGCGTGTAAGGCTCCTCTATCTGCGCATGGGTGGCACTTTGGAAGTTCATGTGCAAGTTCTTCGTCAAGTCCCAGCGCATGGAGAACTCACGGTTCCATAGGAACTGTTCGCTGAACGTGAGTGGCAACTCCGAGTTCTCTATCGACTCCATGTCTCGCTCCTGCAACTCATAGTAGTTGCGAGTCATCTCGGTGTTGAACGCCACGTTCTGAGGCAACCAGTTCAGCCCGAATCGCTTCAGGATATCGAGCCACTTGCTCTTGTTCTTCAGTTTCTTGAACGGCTCCCAAGCCTTATAGACCGGGGTCCAGGAGTAGTCGAGCGAACCACGCCAGTTGTCCTCGTTCTCATACATGGTGGTCTCGCCCTGCGTATGCTGGTGCGAGTGACTGTAGGAGAAGGAGAAGTTGGCAGGGTCGTATGGCATCGGATGCCGCTTGGTAGCGATGCCGACACGTGCGTTGGAGATGGAGAAGTTGGTGTTCACCACCTTGGTCACGGCGATGTTCTCGATGGAGTCTCGCTCTGCCTTGGTCGATGTCGCGTCGAGTGCATCCTTCAGTTCCATGTCGGAGTCGAGCGGATTGTACTTCGGCGAAGTCTTCTCCTTGGTCACGCTATAATATAGAGGTATGCTTACCTTTGCCTTGTCGGGGAAGAACTTGCCCATCTCCAGACTCGTGGTCACGCTGTAGGTGCCGTAGTTGTCGGTGCTTCGGCTCGCCACCTTGTCCTCCAGTCCACCGAATCCCTCGCTCGTGTAGCGACCTGTGGCGTTGACGCTACCCAGGTCGGAGAGCTGCACGTTGAGATTGGCGTTGGCAGCCCAACCGCCGCTGTTGTTGTGTTCCAACAGACGAAGTTCGTTGACCCACACCTCGCCGCTCTTCACATCGCTGGCATTGTTGCGCACACCTATCATCATGGTCTTCACCTCCCCGAGGGTCGGGTTGCCCACGAGAGTCATCTTGTTGTTAGGATGATTGCTGTCATATACCACGAATGGCTGCGAGAAGGATGCCAGCCCTTGCGCCTTCGCCTTGTTTCTCTCCTTCTTCAGGGCGGTGAAGACGGTCAGAGGCACGTCGAGCATGTTGTCCTCGGGCCACACCGCCTTGCAGTCCTCCAGGCTACGGCGGTTGTACTTGCCCTCCGGAGTCAACTTCAGCGGTATCTCGTACTCATAATAGTTGTTCTTGTAGTCGTTTCCGAGTCGCACGAACACAGAGAGCTGGTTGTCTTTCAGGTCCGTGGTGTTCTGTGCCAGGGCATTGGCGTGGACGAACATCTGCATGCGCTTGTACTGTCTCAGGTCGAGCGTGGTATTCTTATACACCGCCTTCGCCTCGCCCGTGCTCAGGTCTTTGACCACGAGGCTCAACGCCTCTTCGTTGTCCTCCACGAGCTGTGGCTGCGATGGGTCCTGACCACGTTGGATGCCTGGAGGCAACACATAGTTGACTGGTGTCTTCTCGGCATTTTCCTCGATGCTCACCGAACTGGCCTCCAGCAGTCCGCCGTTGGCAGCACTGAGAGGTTGGTCGTAGGTTCTCCAGGTGCCACGCACCAAGTCGAGCGTACCGAATCGCATGATGATAGGCTTCTGGAAGTTGGTCAAGAACATACGCATGAATCGGATGCTGGAGAAATCGTTGATGTTGCCCACCTTCGACTCGTACTGATCCACAGGGATGCGGAACTGATACCAGGTCACCGTCTCTCGGTTGCCGTTAGGCAAACTAGGCGTGTATTCACGCTTATCCACGATGTAGTTCTTGCCCACGACGAGGTCTTCCGGACGGATGCTCACGTGATACTGGAAGTATTTCTCATACTCGTTGAGCGTATAGTCCTGGTTGATGTCCTCCACGTCAGGAGTCGATTTGTAGGACGTGTCGTAGCTCTCCGTGCGGCTGTCGCTGTCGGGCGAGTTGCCTTGCGGATTGTTGATATACTTATACCTTAATAATATGGGAGCCTGCTGAGCGTCCCAGTCGCTGCCCCTGTAGTAGTGGTAGTCGTCGTGAGCCGGGTCGGCGAAGATGCTGTCGAACACCGCCTGGTTCACCTTGCCTTGTATCTGGTCGAGGTATGCGCTGCGATAGAACTCCTGTTCCTCGGCATCTGTCAAGCCGTTGAAACCGACGTCCTGCAAGGCACGGCTTCCGCTCGTGGTGGCGAAGGCGTAGGTCACGGTGCTCTGGGTAGGAATCTTACCCCACTGGGTGGTGGTGAAGCTGTTGCTGCCATCCACAGGCATGCCGCTCTCGTAGAATTTCTTGCCGTCCCTGAGGATGTCCTCGCTGATGTCGCCGAGGTTGATGTAGAAGTCGCCTCCGTAGTCACGTGCGTCGGCTTGCTTGCTGCTGTAGATGAATGGGTCGAGCATCCAGAACTCAATGTACTCCACGTTGGCTTGCTCGAAGTCGTTGGTGTCGAGCTTGCGCATCATGCCACCCCAGTGGCGAAGCGGATTAGCCAAGGATCCGTCGGGCTGCAGGTCGGTGACATTGAAGTTGTACGGACCTCGCTCGTTAGGATAGTAGGCGATGTTCATGGCGTTCACCGTACTGGTCTCCGTGCTGTAGGTCTTCTGCTGCTTCAGTGGGAAAAGCTCGCTCATGTAGATGGCGCGCACGTAGTGGTTGCTCAACTGCTCCTTGTCGCTCTTGATGTGGCCAGGGGTGAGGGTGCTTCCCTTGCGATTGAACAGAGGGTCGATGGCGTACCAAGCCATCTGACTGCGGTTGAAGCCGCTCGTCAGTCCCGTCTTGTCCTTGTTCTCGGGGAACATGGTCGGAACGCTCGAAAGAATCCACGACGTAGGTGTCATCACGTCTATCGGCGACGTGGTGTTCTCGAAGTCGTCGAGGTAGGAGGCGTTGTCCTGCGTACCGCCCGCCTGTCCTGCTATCAACTGTGCGAACTCTCCCGTAAACGAGATTTGCGAAGGCTGCGTGAGGTGCAGGAATGGTATCTTGTCGAGCACGTTGGTGAGCCACTGGCTCTCCTTCTTCCAGTTGAGGTTGATGCCCCAGAGGGTATTGTTGAGCGGCTCGTCGCCCATCGACACCTTGGTGAGCAGCGGTTGCTCGCTCAGGTGCTGCAAGGTACCGCTCATCTGGAAGTTCTTGCTGAAGTCGTATTCCCAGTTCAGACCGAACATAGTCTTTCGGGTCATGCCGTAGTCGGTGTTGCTCTCCAAGGACACATTCACAGGCGTGCCGGCGTCGATGATGCTCTGGTTGAGGATGGTCACCTCGCCCGCGCTGTAATCGACCGAGTAGTCGGAGCCTTCGTTCAAGGTCACGCCGCCTGCCGTCACCATCACCGAACCTTGCGGCACATTGTAGGCGCCCAGGGAGATGACGTTGGCAGACGAACCCTTGAACTGTCCCACCAACGAGTATTTGTTTTTCTCGGCTATCTGCTTGGCTACGGTCTTCGTGCTATCGTAGAGTTCTGTGAAAGCATATTTCTCGGCTTGCTCGGCACTCACGCCCTTGCCCTTGAGGTACTCGTAGATGTAGCTACCGAAAGGCTCCACCTTCGGGATGAACACGCTACCGTTAGATACCGTGTAGCCCTCCACGTAGTCGAAGTAGCCATTGCTGTGGGCATTGTTGTTGTTGTCGAGTCGGTCGGCTCCCAGCACCTTGATGAGCGGAGTCTGCTTCACCTGCTTCTCGGGGATGTAGGTGAGATACACGCCTGTGGTGTCGCTCTGGTACTTCACGTCGAGACGGAACTTCTCCTTCTCCACCTGCGAGGCGAGGTTATAGACGTTCTTCATCATCAAGTCCCAGTTGCCCTGCTGAGGGTTGTTGCTGGTGTTCTTCAATGACTTGACAAAGATGCCCTGCTTGGTGTCGGTCACGTCGGAAGCGAACTCACCCACCTGGTAAGTCACGCCGCCGTAAGTATATTCGTAAGCCACCGCCAGCACCTGGTCGGTCTGCAACTGGCTCTTGAGCGAGATATATCCCATCGCCGTGTTGACGGTGTATTCCGAAGAATTGAGCAGTCGTGCGCTCTCCAGCTTCTCGAAGTCGCTTCCGCCCACCAATCCAGCCCCCTCCAGGGTAGAGGAAGTTTGGTTGGCGTCACGTGCGGCAGCATACTGGCTCACCATGGCGTCGTACTCCGTGTTGGCCTTGTTGGAAGGCACCGTCGCACCGCCTGCGCTCCACATCGGGTTGCTCAACTTCTCGGTCTCGCCGAGGTCGGTGAGGGCGATGATATTACGAGTGTCCTGGGTCGTACCCGTCTTGTTGGTCACCCACACCTCCACGCGGTTGATGGTGACGCCCGTGGTCAGGTTAGGCAACTTCTGCATCCAAGCATCGTAGTGGCTGCGGAAATATCGGGACAGGAAGAAGTGCTTGTTCTCCTCGTAATCAGTCACGCTCTTCTCGAAGGGAGTCAACTGCACGCCGCCCTTCGAACTGACGCTCTTCGACGAAGACTTCTTCTGCGAGGCGACCATCTGCAACTTGAGCTTGCCAAACTGCATGTCGGTGCGGATACCGAAAAGGCTACTCGCCCCTCGTATCAGCGACGAGTTGGATGGGAACGATACGTTGCCCGCCTCCACCAACTTGATGATTTCATCCTCCTTGCCGTCGTACTTGAGTTTCATGTTCTGTGCGGCATCATAGTCGAAGGTAGCGTCGGTGTTGTAGTTGAGGTTCATGTTGACCTTGTCGCCCACCCGTCCGTTCACGTTGAGGTTGATTTTCTCGTCGAAATCCATCATCGACGTATTTCGGTTACGGATAGGGAGCGACGGGTTATCGACGCTCTTCTTGTTGAAACCAAACTTCAGTTCGGCGGAACCCTGTGTCTTGACACGGATGCCACCGGGACCGAATATCTTCTCGGCAGGTCCGAGGTCGAAGTGCATATCGGTGAAGTCGAACTTCTCCTTGCCCTTCGCCTTGAAAATCTCGTCGTTCTGACGGCGGTAGCAAGCATTTCTCTCCTGCATCTCGCTCCACGTCATGTACTCCTTGGGAGTGAGCATGATAGGAGCCGTAATCCAGGTATTACCCAGTTTGTTGCCGATGATGTACCTGTCGATGGTGTCGTTGTACTCCACCTGGTACTTCATATTGTCAGGACGTTGCAGGTCGAGCGGACTCTGGTAGAGGTCGCCCAAAGTCAGCGGCTGCGTGAGCTGTATCTTCCATCGAGGATGCAGCAAGCTGTCGGGTATGGAGTCCTCGTCGGCGAAAATCGGTTGCGCCGTAATGTTTCCATTTTTCCCATTGCCGACATTGCCCAAATTCCCCTTGGCATTACCAGCATTTCCTCCATTGCCAGCACGGCCGTTGGCATTACCAGCGACGCTGGCTTGCGAGTTACCGCCACGCTGTTGATTACGATTACGAGTTCTGTTATCCTGTAAAAACGGCAAACCGATAGCGTTGCCGATGACAGAGGTCATCAGCAACACGATCAGCAAGTATAAATATTTATGTCGTCTATTATAAAGCATTTAAATTCTTCACTCTTCGTTCTTCACTCTTCACTTAAAAAGATTCTTCACTCTTCGTTCTTCACTCTTCGTTCTTCACTCTTCACTTACTTGATTTGCTTCAAAGCGAGTTTGATAACTTCCTCCACCTTGAGGTTAGGCTGCGCCTTGAGAATCTCGATTACGACCTTGGCAGAAGGAGCAGGCGAGAATCCGAGCATGGTGAGCGCGCTGACCGCCTCGTCCTTCACATCGTTGTTGACCATATCGACGTTTCCGCCGTTGGCAGGCAGTTCGTTGGCGATGCCAAGGGTCACAATCTTGTCCTTGAGGTCGATGATGATGCGCTGTGCGGTCTTCAGACCGATGCCCTTCACCCCCTTGAGCATTTTCTCGTTGCCCGAGGAGATGACGTTGCAAAGTTCCGAAGGAGAGAGTGAGGAGAGGATCATCCTCGCCGTGTTGGCACCCACGCCCGATACAGTGATGAGCAAGCGATAAAGTTCTCGCTCCTGCTTGCTGGCGAAGCCAAAGAGGGTGAAGGAATCGTCCCTGCCCCCAGCCACGAGCACCTCGTGTACGTAGAGCCTTACAGTCGATTTGCCTTGTATGGCGGTATAGGTGTTGAGTGATATGTTAAGACCATACCCCACCCCGGCGGTCTCCAAGACAGCCTGGGTAGGAGTCAAGTCGGTCAATTCTCCCTTGATGTATTCTATCATATTGTCGTTGTATTAAATATATATTTAATAAGAACGACAAGGCGCTGGATTTATTGTATCAAGGGAGAAATATCTTTATATGAAAGAGGTCTTTCTGTCGGATGGTCTCGCCGACCACCTTTTCGGCACGCTCTCGGTGACGAAGAGCATCTGTCGCAGTTGGAGTTTTCCTTGGCAGATACCTCGTTGATTCTTGACTAGGATGGCTATGCACTGTTTTAGTGCATCATATGGATTAACGTACTGACGTACAGCATTACCCGCTCTGCGATACCCAAGTACTTCGCACACGTCCTTGCCACAGAAAAGTGGCTCGCCGTATTCATCGGTCACGGTGCGAATCTTGCCGAACTAGGGTTTTTCGAAAATCATCACTTTGACGATGTTGTCGTTGGTCTTGGCAGGAGGGTGTGCCATAAGTCCTATTAACAGTAAAAAAGGACGGGCTGAAAGCCCAAATCCATAACTATTGCAAAACTTCAGTAATTAAAAAACTAAATAGAATATAGGTGAAATCTAAAGCCATATAAACTTTACCTGTGAAAGAGAAAAACAGGATGAGTAGATAAAATTGGATAAGCCAAACAAATGTGTCAACCTTGTCAAAGAACGCGAGACTGACACGCTGTACCACTTATTATGTGGTGACAAAATCCATCCCATGCAAGGGGGGAGGGATGGAAACGCAAAAGCCCCCGGAAGCCAGAATCGGTGTTGTTCTGATTTCCGAGGGCAAAGATACGGCGATTTTTTACATCCCACCTAGTACGGTCGTTCTAGGTCGTTCTAGGTCGTACTAGAAACTCGTCAAGGGATTTTGATATCTTCCTGAGGCTAAGGAGTTTTTCCTTGCCTCCAACTTCCTAATTCTTCAATTTTTCTAATTCTTCAATTTTCTCAGTTGCTCTTCTTTCAAGCCAGTACACTGCATCACTTGCTTCAAGGACATCCCTAAGGAAAGCATATTGCGAGCTATGGCGAGACTCTTCGTAAATTCGCCTTCAGCTCGTCCTTCAGCACGTCCTTCAGCACGTCCTTCAGCTCGTCCTTCCATCTTTCCCTTCTGGTTGCCCTCCTGCCAGGCACTGTACATACCGAGGTTGTAGTTGGTCACCTGTCTCTGGCTCTCCTCGTATTTTTCCATCTCCTCCTTGCTCAGGCAGCGGCTGTCTGCCACCTCAGCCAGACGCTTGAAGATTTTCTTCTGCGTCTCAAAGGGTATTCTTTCCAATGTTGCCATATGCTTTAATACGTAAATCCATTTTTCAAAAGTTGTTTTCGCCCTATTGCGATTCGGGGGCAAAGATTATGCCAACGAGCGCAATGAAAGCTTGCTTTCAAATTGCCGAGTGCAGCTAATCTTATGCAAAGATACTATTTATTTTCCACATTCGCAAGGATTTCGGCGTGTTTTTTTCCAGAGCTAGATTTTTGTTAGCCTGTTTCGCAAGCAGTCTCAGTAATCTCAGTTTCTCAAACTACATATTACTACTCCACGATCCATATCAAACTATTCTCCTCGTCTTTCACTTCGAAGTCCAAGTCAATCTCCACCACTTTTTTCCGTTCATGGTTGCATTAGAACAACATTTTAGGCACAATTATCGTGATTACAGCGACAGAATACGTGATTTTTGCATTTATAGCTGCCAATTATTAGAAATTTCATGTTTCATCTACTTTCATCTAGATTATTTTTAGTACCTTTACACCGTAAAACCATAAAAACCTCAAAATAATGAAAGCAAAAAGATTATTGATTTTAGCGATCTCCATCACAGGATTGTTGCCATACGCAATATCAAGCACCCCGCTAGACTTACACGCACAGGACACATTCAAGAACATGTTTGAGCGTGCACAAAGATTTGCTGCCAATTATCCTCAGGAAAAAGTATATCTCCATCTCGACAACAACAGTTACTACCAGGGAGACACCATCTGGTACAAAGCTTACGTGGTGCAAGCAGAAAACAACCTGCCCACCCAGATAAGCAAGCCGCTCTATGTAGAACTGCTCGACCAACTCGGCAACATCGTGGACCGACAAATCCTAGAAATCAAAGACGGACATGCCATCGGACAGATTCCACTGACCAATTCCTTCTTCAGCGGATACTTCGAACTGCGTGCCTACACCAAGTGGATGCTCTCTGCACCCGAACCACAATATTACTCCAGGGTACTGCCTGTTTACCGCAAACTAGTGGGCGACAAGGCGGAGAAACGACAAATTGCCGAATACAACCTGGAAGGTGGGATGCAGAAAAGACCTCAGGATAAAGAAGAGAAGCTATCGCTCCGGTTTTATCCCGAAGGTGGACATCTATTGAAAGGGCTGCCCAACCAAGTAGCTTTCGAAGCCATTGCCTCGGACAGCGGTAGCGTCAATCTTGACGGAACATTATATACAGGTGAAGAACGTATGCCTATCAAGGCTCTGCATGACGGCATCGGTACTTTCTCATATACACCGACTTCGGAAAAGGCATACGTGAAGGTGGAATACAAGGGCAAAGACTACCAGTTTGACTTGCCAAAAGCTGAGGAAAAGGGCATTACTCTTGCCGCAAACGTCAACAATGAATATATTAATGTACGCGCGATAAGGAGTCAGACGGATACAGCCTTGGGAAAAGGAAGCCTGGGAGACTCCACCGCCATCTTCGTCTTCGCCCATGGGTACCCACTCTTGTACCAGCCTGTGGATTTCAAACAGGGCAACATCGCTCAATTCAAAATACCGTCAGCGAAGCTACCAGCTGGCATCAACAGAATCGCTCTCTTAAACAAGAATGGCAAAGTATTGGCAGACCGTTTTTGCTTTGTTTATCCCAAGGATACCTTAGGACTACATGCGCAAACCGACACCCTCATATATCGGCCTTTCCAAAAGGTAAGATATACCATCAAGGCTGCCGACAAGAATGGCAATCCATTGAAGAACGCCACCCTATCGGTTAGTGTCAAGGATGCCTTGGAGTCTGACAACAAGCCATACGAGGGCAACATCATGACCGATCTCCTGCTCACCTCCGACCTAAAAGGGTATATCCCGAACCCAGGCTATTACTTCATCGACCGCAAGCCCATCCGCGCCCGCTTGCTCGACAACCTGTTGATGGTCAAGGGATGGAGAAAATACGACCTGGAGCAAGAAGTAAGCAGCAACAGCTATACCCCGAAATATCTACCGGAGTTGAAGCTCACGCTCAGCGGCAGAGTCAAGTCGCTCTTCGGCAAGCCACAGAAGGGCATCGGCGTAAGCGTGCTGGCGAAGAAGGACTCCGTGGTAGTGGCAGGCAACACCAACGCCGATGACGAAGGCTACTTCAATATGTCGCTCAATATGTTTGAGGGCGAGATGGATTCCTATATCCAGACTCGCCGCCAGGGGAAGGAGATGAACCGATGGACCAACGTGAGCATCTTCCGCAACTTCGAGCCATCCGCTCGTCTTCTCTCCTACAGCGAGACCCATCCGCTATGGTACAAGCCCCAAGTAGATACCCAAAAGATAGAAGAAGTGGACGCAGCCTACAAGGAGCAGATGTCGAAGGATGCCATCATGCTGGGCGAAGTAACTGTCAAAGCTCGCAAGAAAGGCAACAAGCAAAAAGAGACCGAACATTTCGAGCGCCGCATCTTCGGTTTTTATGATGTAAGCCGCTTTGTTGATAAGGTAAGAGACGAAGGCAAGGACATCAGTCTCCTGGAGAATCTCCTGCCACAGCTCGACAAGAATATCCATGTGGAAGTAAGCGACTCCAGCCATGGCGACACCATCAACGGCACCGACCGCACCTATAAATATGGTTCCATTCCTCTCACCTTCTATGTGAACGGCAAGGTGCTGGACGAGAACTTCTTCCGCAAGGACATCGATGCCATCAAGTCTATCCTCATCTACGAGGACAATACGATGAGCGACAATGAGGTCTATACGATGGACAAGAACTTCCAGGTGAAGCGTGACCAGCTCAAGGACACTTGGAGCGGTGACGTCGTACATGCCGAGAATGGTCTCGACAACCAAAAGGCTGGCATCGTATGCTCTGTGCAAATGTCGGATGACTGGGATCCAGAGAAGACCTACAAGACCCATCGAGGCATTCGCCATACGACGATACAGGGTTACAACCGACCTACCGCCTTCTACAGTCCTGTCTATAACGACCTCAACTCGTTCGACCCAACCGACCAGCGTCGCACGCTCTACTGGAATCCATCGGTCACGACAGATGACAACGGAGAGGCTACAATAGAATGCTACAATTCATCCAGAACGGCTGCCGTCAGCTTGGACGCAGCCACTTTGGAAAATGGAACACCAGGATATATAGACACGCTAATAAAATAAACAGGCATAAATAAGCTGACATAAATAAGCAGACATAAGGGAGGCGAGCCACAAATCAAGTGACTCGCCTATTTTATGCCTGCTTATAATCATCAAAAACAACCTATCCTTCTAACATGGAGCAACCTTCCAAGACTCAATGCTTCTTCTATCAGCAGAGAAGTTGATGCCGACCTTATATACCTTTCTACCTTCCATAAGCCTAACTACTTCTATTTTTCTCGGCTATGATTCTCGGTCGTATCTCGTTGGAAAACCTGACTCACGACCGTATCACATGGGAGACAAGATGTGCTGTCTTTGCCAGAGGCATTCATATTAGCTTGCGCCTCCAAGCACTTATCCAGTCCCAAATATATCGTACCCGTTAAGATCAAAGCAGCAGGATTTTGCTTCTCTAGCTTTTTCATCGTTTTGGAAAACATACCTTCGGCCTTGAGCATTCTCTTAGCCGATTGCTACAAGTAATTGATCTGTTCCATACTCAGATGAGGTTTCTCTCCTTTCTTCACATTGCCAAAAGCGACCTTCAGGTCAGCGACAAACTGTTTCTTCGGATTCAAGGCGGACAGAGCCGCATTCTTGGAATTCAGGTCCAACGCAGTATCTTCGGATGAAGAGCAAGAAGCGAATAGACACATTAACACGGTGAGGGAAAACATTCCCATTAACATTTTAAATTTCTTCATATCTTTAAGTTTTAAATCATTAATAATCAATTCATTATTTATATCCTATTTTATACGGATGGCAAGTAGCCCCCTATCTTAGAGACATTTACTTCGCTTAAGGTTTACTTGCGAGCCTACACTATTCTGCAGACAACTCAAACTGCCGCTTCACAATGACTTTATTCTCTTTATCTCCTGTGAAATAGTAAAGATTACCCATAATAGAGCCTTCAAATAGTTTCTTTTTCTTGTAATACCCGAAGTACATTATATCACGTTCAAATATTTTGGAAAAGATAGCACGCTTCTCCAAAGAACCTTTCAAGCGAACCTGATAAGAAACAATCTTTACTTCATCTCCAACCTGCTTCCAAACCACATCTACAACCACATGGATATCATCACCATTGCTAGGAGAAAACACCGTATAGGTTGCATATTTGCAATTTTCTTGAATTGCATCATCAGGAGCCAAAACATTCATTGGAGTATTCCCAAATTTCCATTGCTCTAAATCTGTATCCTTCGTTTTGGTTCGATAATCTCTGGTTTCAGGTATTTTACGAAAGAAATCATTAGCACTATGCTCCCAACCGATTGCCTTTGATTTCACCCAATTGCCGATAGGTATATTCTCAATGGCAACTATGCTGGATGTAAATCCCCAAAAGCTACAACGTGGACATAGAAGGTTTGTTTGAGAATCTATGAAATCATATTCCATATATTTTTTCCCATTAATTGAATAATATAATTTCCATATTGAGTCTCCAGGCTTGATGACACCAAATTTCAAGGGCACTCCTTTTACAGGAAAATTCATTGGAAGTTTCTTCATCAATATCCCTTCATAAGACAATTTTATAAACCGATCGCCTTCAGACGAACGCAAATAGTCTTCTCTTGAAACAGAATCCTTACTTGCCTGCAAATTAATCTTAATCATTTTCCGTTCTGATTGTTTAAAATTGATGGAGTCATAGACGATGCCTCTCTTATAAGCAGGAGCATGTAAGAAGTTGTATTTTATTAGTTCTACTGCTTGCAAAGAGTCCTTTACCACGCCCCATTTCTCATACTTCAGTATCTTAACCTTGGTGTCAGAATACTTTTCCACATTAGCTTTGAGATTTTCAAAGTTACGTACAGCCTTGTCAATTTTTTCCCCTCGGGTAAACAGATTTACCGAACTAGAACTGTAACCTTGTGAATATGCTTGAATACCTAACATCAAGCATAAAAGTAATACTATTTTTCTCATTCTCTAAAACTCCAGTTTACTTGATTCATTATTTCATAATAAGGATTATAACAACCATTATAATAAATTTTTATAAATCCATACCCAGCTGCTCCATAATCCAAACAGCCATCAAATCTTACACAACAGCTAATATCATCATAATAAACTCCTGCATACCCACCTTTATTAGATATTCTATCTGTAGTTGTACCATATAAACCGCTAACAGAAGTGTCCACAAACACGAAAGTTTCTTTTGTATTTTTTTCTTTGTTGAATACATGATACATTCGTATTAGGCAATTACATATATATCCACCTTCAGCCTTAGTAGGATATTCATATTCTGGTTCTTCAATTATCTCAAGCTCAGAACGTGTCTTAAGTTTTCTTAGTCTAGAACCTTTCTTGAGCATAACAGCCTCACCTTTTTTTATATTTCTTATTGCATAAGTTCCTTTTATGCTGCTAAGAGCTTCTAATTCATTTTTAAAAACTTGCACTTCTTCTAGAGTAAGTTTCTTAGAGCCAAGACCTTCTAAAGGCTCAAACTCCATACCATATTGCTTAGCTATTTCAACTAAGTCATTAACAACATACTCCTTTTGAACATGAGAGTCATCATCCTCGACAGAACAACTTGCAAATGTGAGGAAAAATATAAAAAGACAAAGAACTTTTCTCATAAAATAAATTTTTGTCAATTAATTGATATCTTTATATGACCATTCACAACACATATCATAGGTATGTATGCCACATACATCTTGAACTGGTCACAAGTTCATCCTATTAATCATTTGTACTTACTCTATACTCATAATTACTTCTTGATTACTTAATACTTGTTTTGCTTCATCTTTCATATTGACAACGTCCGCCGAATATACCTTTATAGATTTATTCACTATCATCTTAGCATATTCCAAAGTTTTGCGAGAGTTATGCAACGATTGATAAATCTGCATGATGTTATATATCGGCTCAAAGCGATTAGGACACATCGCTTCTGCTTCATGAAAGCACCTTATAGCGTTGGCACTATTTCGAAGATCTTTATAATTATACGCCATAACCATCTTCAAGTCATAATCCGCCCAATATCGTTCGCATTCTTTAGCTACTTGCTGCGACTGGGCATATTGACCATCCAAGTTCAGCTCGACGGCATAATTATAAAGGAAATATGGCTCATGTTTCAAAACTGCATAAACCGATTGATACTCTGACAACGTTTGCTTGTCGCCGAAGACCAATCTTCTATCATAGAGCTTCTTCCAAGTAAGTTCAGCCTTCAGTCTTATTCCAATTTGAACAAGTGAAACAACAGACAAAATTACCATGCCCATTCCCATAGTCCTCTGAAGAGAGACTGAGATATGCATTCTTCGTGGAATACACGGTGAAATGATAAGCCAAGAATTGACAGCTATCATTACCCAAGTAAACGGATAACATGAAGGATAAGAAAAGAAGGCAAAACTTCCTAACCCTATCATTGAAAGCAGAGCAGCTTGCGCCAAGGAATCATGCATAGATTTCCTTATGAAGCAATAAGCCACCATACCCACATATCCAAACAATAACAATATACCGACGAGTCCAAACTGAATTGCAATGGCGAGGTAGTCATTGAACACATGCTTGACATTATCTGCCAACATGATTTCACTTTGCTTGGAAGAATGCTTTAGATAACCTGCCTGATAGTTCATATAGCATCTTTCGATACTACCTAAGCCATGACCATTCAATGGTTTGTCTTTTACCATCTCCATTCCGACCGTCCATATCAGTTTTCTACCATTCATGGAATTATGCTTACTCCCAGACATAGAGCAAAATGCAATCACTATTCCAACAACAGCAGAGAAACAGCCCACGCAAAGAACAACTCTTGCTCGTCTTGACACCTTATTATATATAAAGAGCAAAAAGACGATAAGCATCATGACACATGAGACATAACCAGTCCTCGACTTAGACACATAAATAGCAATCAACACTAAAAAACAAGATACTAAAGCAATGCTTCGCACCCATCTTTTTTGGTCTCGAACAAACAAAGCAACAAATGGCATCCCCATACATAAGCAAGATGCAAATCCAGCCGGATTCTCAAAACTTCCGATTTCAAATACCACATCTTGGCTCCACCAAGAATGATAGCATGCGATGGCATAAATAACCTGTGCAACGATAGATAGCCCTATAATTCGAGCAATAATGTTTTTATCATGTAAAGACTCAAAGACAGAACCTTGCAATAGTTGGAAGCCCATGACAAAAGCCAACAAAGCCCCTCCTATAGCAAAGCAGAACCATTTTGGAAGTATTTGCGAATCCGTCAACAAGGACGAATTCACAAAAATACTTCCAATAACGGTTAATGTCAATATGATTACTTTTGCATATCTCATCAGCCAACTTAATATCACTTTCATTGTGCAAGATGTAACATCAAAATACTATCTGCCGAACTAGATATCAAACCATTGGAAGAGAGATAATTAATCGTACCAGAAAAATTACCTATAAAGCACCGACTTCTACTGTCATAACTCAATAAAACTATATGCTTATTTTTCTTATCAAAGCTTGCAACACCATTATCGCACCCCCCTTCTACCCTATAATCCAATAGTTTAACTGCATTTACCACATTACTATATGTAACATTCAAAAACAGTTTTACAGGTTGATAGTGATTATCGTAGATTTTGTATTTTGCCAACCATTTTCCATTATCCAATCTTTTAGCCTCCATAGGATAAGCATGTCTAATAGTAATATCTCCAAAAGAAACTTTAAGGAAACTATCTTGTTGCTCAGCCTTATCGATATTACTAAGAACAGTCTTAGAATCCTGCAGTTTCTCTACTTTATTTTTGGGTGTATCGCCATGAGTCCAAGCTCCAATTGGTAAGGTTGCCTGTTGGGAAGTTTTCAAATGGAAGCCCCAGAAACTACCAGAGGTTGCAACCTGCATATCTTTTGAATTAACAAAAACATACTCATTATATTTTTTGTCATCCAACATATACATCAATTTATAAATCTTGTCACCTACCTTAATATCTTGACATATTTTTTCAAATACACCTTTTCCTTCAAATGTACGAAGATACTTCTTCATGGGAAATGCTTGTGGCGTGAATACATATTTAGAACGATCTATTATCAAACTATCAATATACAATACGGCACTCTTTACTCCACGAGCATATTGAGGAGCGTTCAGAATATTCTGACGCACCATTTTTGACACTTCCAAAGTATCCTTTACTGTTCCCATGTACTTATAACCTAGTATTTTGGCCTTACCATCAGCATGCTTATCTATTGCATCAGAAAGATTCTTAAAAATTTGTTCTACATTTGTAATCTTCCCATCTGAATGCAATCCATAAAAAGGATAATCCGTATAAGACTGGGCATTTGCTTGAATACCTAACATCAAGCAAAAATACAAAACAAAATTTCTCATCTACTCACATCTAGTCATATCAACAAGAATTGTTGTTCTCACTGAAAAGCTCTCACTACCTATTACTAAAGAACCACTCGCATAAATTTCCATTAAGCCCGAATCACCAATCGCTCGATGCTCATCAACGCCTCTAAATTCCGCTTCTTTCGGAGTAGCATACACTTTATGTAAAAATTGCTCTGCTCTATCCTTGGAGAACAAAGCATATCCCACTGCCATTAGTGAAACTTTCCCATTACTCCACATTACTTGCGGATCAGAGAAATACCATCCCCCTTTTCCTTGTTCAAATCTATTTACAGAACGAGTTACGCCAGCTGTTAACATTGACTTTGCTCGAAGATTTGAGATTACTAAATAGCAAGTATCTTTTCGATTTATCAATACTTTATCATACAAACTTGCATAACGTCTAAGTATGTTCTCTTTATTTCTTACATAGAATGTAGAATCTATAAAAGAATAATTAACATATACTTTCTTTCCTACTTTTCCCCAAACCTCTTTCTCTTTATCATCCATATTCTTCCAAGCACTCAAAGGTATTTCTCCTAAATGAGAGTAACCACTTACCAACATTTGATTTGAAGTTCGGCTGTACTTCTCTACAGAAGCATCTTCTGTAGGAACTTCCGTACAAGCAACAACAGAAAGTCCAAAAACAAACACTAAAAACAATTGAACGATTTTCATTTTTACTATAATTATTTTTACATGATTTCGACCACTTACAACACATTTCGTAGGTACGCATACTTCATACATCTTGAACAGGTCTATATTCATCCTACTATTAATCGAATTCTTTCTTACAATTTTCTGTTATTATTATAAAATTATTAACAATCGTTTCTTTCTACCACCAGATTTGTTTACCATTGCTATACGTGAATATTCGCTCTTGGCTTCCTTTGGTCAAGTCTCTCAATAGTAGCAATGCCCCACTCGGAACCTTGCCGAAATACAAGATGCCTTCTCGGTTGCCCTGTTTCTCCTCAATGAGTTTCCAACCGTTATAATCCCAATAATAAAGAGCATAAAGGTCGCTTTGTTCAATAAAGTTACCATCATTGCGAGGCAAATAGCGGATTTCCGATATGCTCACTGGTTGATCAAAGCCAAGTGCTGCCCAACCACCATTCGGGAAAGGCAAGGAATAGGAAGTCAAAGGGTCTCCATCGAAGACTTTCTCCAAGTTATGGCCTTTCACTGCACCACGCATACCGAACATATTCTTCGAAGTTATCTTCTCTCCTTTCGAGTCATACACCTCGACTTCTGCCATATTGCCATAAGAGTCATCTGGTGCTAAGTAACGAAAATACTGATACTTACCCTTATATTTAGGTTTTAAACTATAATAGCGACTTTCATCAGTATGAGCAATAGAAGCTATCGTGATAGAGTCACTAAAGTCTTCCTTATTGGCTACTTGGAATTTACCACCCTCCGTATTTTTGCAAAATTCTTTCAAATTGGTCGTGAAGTTATACTTTCTAACCGTTCTAATAGTTTGGACTTTACTTGTATTAGGCTTCAGTTCAACCAACCGTCCATCTGCCTGCAAAATAAAGGGATAGGCTTCAGCTATCATATTACCTTGACCATCAAAAGAAGCAGGAAGATACACGACGCCACGTCCCATTTTCTTGAAGTTCGCAATAGAGCCACTACGTTTGGCAAAACAAACAGGTATCCAATCTTTGTCATCGAATACACAAAGATAAATCCAAGGTGAAGCTTTTGGATTTTTCGTCTTCAACGCCACCGTCACATCAGAAGCATCTGTATATTTGTCAGTTACATCCTTGATGCAGCGATTATGGAGGTATTCAGGAACTACACTTTTAACATCCGAAGCAAACTCTTCCATTTCAGGTTGCTTGCTAAATGTATGGCGAAAGACTTTAGGTAGTCTATGGTCTGGACGGAAATAGAAATGGATTCCTAGATTCTCATTCAACCCAAAAGGTATTCCATTTTCATTGTTATCCGTGATAAGTACACCCCAAGAATGCCCCATAGAACGATTGCCCCATTGTGGTACAAAATCCAATGTGGCAGGCAAGCCTACGGCACGAAGTTGAGCTATGTTTCTCTTGGCATTCGACTCACAATTTCCCAAGCGCATTTTCTGCAAAATATCAAGAGGTAGCTCTGGCAAGTAGGTTTCAGGATAATACAATGCTCCATAAAATCCCTTATTCAACTCCTTATACAAACCATACTTATAAGTATAGTTCACCTGAGAGTTTTGATGAGGCTCAATCGAATTGCGATATTTATCCATGTAAAGTTTTCTCCAATCACTGACTGGTTCTGTCGTGATACGATAAGGCAATACATATTCGCAAAACATCTCAATGCTTACCTCCTTGTTCCAAGAACGTTGCCACATTTCAAAAGCATCATTGATATAAGAAATCAGCTGTTCTGAAGAAATTGCATCCTTATCCCACAACACTCGAGAGTTTTCTGATAAATCTCCATTTCTAGTAGAAGCAGCGACGTATGCCTTCTTATACACCTCATCCTTTTGGACAGGCAAGCTAAATACGCTATCCATCTCATGGTAATAAGAAGTGATGCCCTTACTAGCATAAGAATAGTGGGCATCCATATTCTGCAACAGGAACAAAGCTGCCTTATATTTCAAGTCATCATTTTTGAAGTGCGCAAGCACCTTCTCTGACAAATTGTCTTTTGCAGAAGTCCCCATTGCAAGAAATATTGCTCCTATTATCACAACATATCGCTTATTCATATCTTGAAATATATTCATTATAAGTTAATCGTTCCTACATATTCCTTATCACCAACAAAAAGAGAAATTTGATACTCTCCTTGTAAATAGTCAGGAAACTCCACAACAACCTTATCTGATAAGACAACTTCTGTATAAGAGACATGACCATTAACAGACAACTTAATTATTATATGTTCTGTACTATTAGGTAAACATAACTTGTTATCACTTTGCTTTAAAAACAAAGGAGCTATAGGACAACGAGATTGTGGATTACCCAAATTATCATCATGCGCACTAACTTTTAATTGTAAGCTAACCACAGTTTCTGCGGCATATACATTAAATGACACTATAAGCATCATTACGATTACAAAAAACTTCTTCATATAACATTTTTTTGTTAGCAAATTTACTGAAACTATTTTCAATTTTAGTCATACCATTTCCTTTTTAACTATTCACAAATTCACAATTATACAGTTAATATCTTGTAAATCAGTACTATATATTACAAATTCACAAATTCACGAATTCAAGATATTGCGAATTTTCATATCAAATTTACTTGCTGTCATATCATTTCCAAACACCTTTACTGCCATTCTCTTCCTGTTAGAAACATTAGAAGCAGACATTCCCATTAAAATTTGTATGTCCTTGGGCTTGAACTCCAGCCATACTAACATGCATATTCTATATTCATTTTCCTTCAATGCTTCATTTTTTTCCAAAGTTTTTTTGAATTGAGGCAGAAGTGTTTTGAACACATTCTCCAATATTGCCCATTGTTTCTCTGTTGCCATGTTCCCTTGAACAACATTTTTTTTAAATACTAATACTATAGCCTTATTCATGATTTCGCCTTTGCCATCATCAAAAGGTTCTTGACAACAAACTCCTTCTTCTAGGACTTGAAGTTCTTGTTGCATCTTTTCTATCTGTTCGTTTTTTTTCTTAACTATATTTGACACATCATTAAAATTAGAACTCAACTGGTTTAACAACTCACGCTTATCTTTTAATTCATTATCCACCATTTGAATCTGTTGTTTGTATGTACACAACTTGAGATAGTTTAATTGTTGTTTTTTGCGAAGATTCATTACATAGACAATTGATGCAAACAATATCATTGCAAAACATAAGAGAAACACAAACATAAACAATTGCATTTTCTTTGATTCCATTTCTTTTGAAAGAATAGTTTTTTGCAAAGTATTATATCTATAGGAAGAAGCAATATTTTGCATTCTTCCTACTTCATTCTCAAAACGAGCAGAATCATTATTTATGACGAATAAATCTACATATTTCTTGATAGAATCCAAATTATCAATACTTTTGCTATAGCAATACAACCCATAATACGCATTTACCTTGTCATTAAAATTCGTACTTTTTTTGAGACTAATATCTATGTATTCTCTAGATGTATGAGATTTTAGAGCTAGATTGAGCATACCCTTTATATAATAATAATGGGCATAGCAAATTGCATGAGATTCTTCACCATTAAAATATCCAGACTCTCGTTCATAAATTTCCATGTATTTTTTAAGTTCACTATAACGTTTCAATCTAAGCAAAGGCTTGAAGAATTGTCCATAAACTCGTATAGACTCTTTTATATATCCATATTTGCGATATGCTTTCTGAAGAGAAAAACCTATTGATAATGCTTTTCTGAATTCACCCAAACCATTACAAACTCTAACTAGATGTTCTCTTGACAACAATGCCGCCAAGGTATCTTTTGCCATCCAAGCTGCCTTTTCTGCCTTTTTCAAAACTTCCTCCGCATTTTGGGGCATGTTTTGGTGCAAGAACAAGCCACCTTCTTGCTGATAGATTCTTGTCAACAAGCTATAATCACACGCAACATCCATAGTGTCAGCCTTCTCTACAGCATCCTGATAACAAGACAAGGCTGCAGGGTACTCACACATATCACGGTAAGTACAACCCAACAAGTAATGAGCCAACATTTGCTCATTGCTCGTTCCATGGTCATCATAATAATCAGCCACCAGCTTCATCACACTATCGGTGGTGAAGTTAATAAATCCCTTATTCATACCCTTGGCATAAATAAGTAGATAGCGCATCTGTAATCGCTTGGAGAAATCTGGATACTCTGGCTTCAGTGAATCCAACATTTCCAAAGCGAAACGCACAGAATCTTGATGATTTTCTATCAAGCTATCTGCCCGACTGATTGTTGCCTCATATCTTCCTTGGTCCGTACAAGCGACCAAAGAGATCAGCACCATGATGAATGACAATATTTTCTTCATTGGCTCTTTTAGAATTGCGAATCGGCTTTTTAGAATAAGAGGCGACCCTTACGAGCCGCCTCCATAAAGTTTTTCATGTTATCCTGAAACAATCTTTTACACCTAAATCCTAACTAATAATTTACAATAATATATTGAACCTAAACCTATATTACTTCGTTTTGGTCAATGTAGCTTCCGTTCTATATTCCTTGCCACCCTCTGTGTAAGTGTACCAGAAAGTGAAGATACCCTTTTCTGGGTCATACTTGCCACCGCCATCGGTGATAGCCAACTTGTCGTATGCCGTCACGGTCAATGTATTGTCGGCATTGACACGGATATTGTAACAGTTGTCAGCCACATTAGCAACCTTCTCTAGTGCCACCTTTTGGAAAAGGCGAATGGTAGAAGCATTGAGAGCTGTAGCTGTACGAGGAGTGGTGGTAGCGGAAGCTGAGCTTGTCACCTTCTCACCATTCACCATCTGCCAGGTAGTGCCCTCGAAAGTATAATTGCCAGAATAGTCATTGATCATCTTAGGATGTACCAACAAAGTGGTATCAGTCTTGACGATGCTATAAGCACTGGTGCTTACCACTTTCAGAGGAATCACATAGAGAGAATCTGGATGGATTTTCTCGGTATTGATAGTCAATGGGATGCGGCAATACACCTCGCCAGCCTTGATGACACCTGTCATGGATGGGAAATTATACCAATCCGTAGGCAAAGTCTGATACTTCACATCCTCATCGCCGAAGTTCTTATAGTTGTACAGATCCATCTTGGCATTGTCTGCCAAACCGATGGTCACGGTCACATCTTGGTCAGGGAACTGAGTGCCGCCGATGGCAGCCGACACATAGAGGCTACCATCACCAGCATAAGAAACTTCCTTGTCCTGTATATCCTGGGCTGCGCCCACAAGATATACTTCCTTCTGATACTGCTCCTTCTCCAATGGGTCAGACTGAGGCTCGCAAGAAGCCATACCCATCAAGGCTGTTCCCAATATCACTGCTGAAAAATATTTATTCATTTTCATTTTCGTAATAATCTAATCGTTATTTCTAAGAGTCTTGATTACTTCTCCCAACCTGGGTTCTGGTCGAGTTTAGCGTTCCTGTCAATGAGAGACTGCTTGATAGGATACAAGCACTGCTTATTGGTGACATTATAAACTGCATATTGATATGAGCTAACCGTACGAGTATAGAACTTCTTTGGGTCTGTGCTCTTTGCATCCACATTCATCGTGATGAATGGGTCAGCCAACGTGCTCTGCAATTCACCCCAACGACGCAAGTCGTAGAAGCGACGGCCTTCCAAAGCGAACTCAACCTGACGCTCACGCTTAATCAACTCACGCATCTTATCCTTGTCGGCAGCATCTGCCTCCGTGATGCCAGGAAGACCTGCACGATAGCGAATCATGTTGAAGTACTTCACCATCTCGGCTGTATTGCGAGTTACGGTTACCTCATGCTCCTCATCAGTATAAGAACCCTCCATCTCGTTCATAGCCTCCACATAGTTGAGCAAGACCTCTGCATAACGAATCAATGGGAAGTACTTGCTACGAGTGGTTGCACGAGGCTGGTCGGAAGGATGGCAATACTTGATGCAGTTGTAACCAGACCAAGACTTGTCGTTTGGATAATCAGACCATGCGGCGAAAGGACTGTCCTTGTAGAAGGTCTGATAGAAGTTCTTGTTGTTGACAAGCGTACCTGTGTAAGAACTACCCTCACGATAACAATAGTTGAACACGATGGTAGCGTAGAAACGCATCTCACGGTTGTCATACATCTTGGCTACATTTGAACTCAATTGATAGTTAGAGAAGGTCTTCGCCTCACCGATTTCCTTCCAAGCCTCATCGTCAGAAGGATATCCGCTACCCTCCTCGTGGATATCCTTACCATTTTGCATACGGTAAGCATCCACCAGATTCTGACTAACACAGAGTCCATTACCACCACCAGCTACAGCTGGGAATGAAATCCAAACTTGGTTGTTTGACTCAGATTTCGCCCACATAATCTCAGAAATGTTGACTGCACTCTCCTCACCTGTGAACATATCGTTATAAGAACGGAAAGGATCAATGCCACCCACACCATCAGGGAAAGCTGCCTTGGAAACGTTGTCAGGGAACTCTGGGGTCTTGCTATCGGCAGGCACTGTATAAAGCGAATAGATGCCCGTATCGATGATTCGCTTGCAGACAGCAGCTGCCTTTGCCCACTTCTTGGCATCGTATGTCTGGTTGAAGTAATTGACACCATCCGAGCTACGCTTGAAATCCACGTAGTACTTGTTGCCATTAAACCAAGGGCTTGCTGCCTCCAGCAAAACTCTCGACTCCATTGCCAAAGCGGCTCCTGAGGTAGGAACCTTGTAGGTCTCTGTAGAAGAGCGGTCAGAATCGAGCATCTTGGCTGCCTCCTCATACTCCTTGGCGATAAAGTCAATGCACTCGTCGTATGTGGCACGAGGATAACTCATGTCCTCCACACTGGCATTGGAAGGAATCGTACTTGGAATCAATGGCACTGGTCCATACTGGCGAACCAAGCAATAATAGTAATGAGCCAGGAGGAAGTGGCACTGACCAGCGACATCACGACGCTCCGTCTCACTCAAGTCTGGGCATTCACCCATACGCTCCAATATCATGTAGGCCTTACGGATTCCCTTGTAATAATTACCCCAGTTATTGAAGTTGTCTGAATACTTGTCTATCTCGCCCAAGGCATAATACACACCCTTGTTGTTACCATCTTTCCATGAGCAAAATGCCTCGTCTGATGTATAACAGAATGGATTGGATGAATAAATCCAAAGCACATCGTCATTTGGCAAAAAACTGGAGGCAGCATTGAGATACTGCATCAGCAAGCTCTTGCGCTGAAAGATGGAGTCAAGGCTCGTCTGGTTATAAAAATACTTGTCGGTGTTCAGATAATCGTCGCAAGAGGTGAATCCTGTGACCATCGCTGCAGAAGCAACAACACCTAATAATATATGTTTAGTATTCATAATTTAATTCCTATTTTAGATATTACTGTATCTCTTCTGTTAGAAGTTCACGTTAAACTGCAAGGTATAGGTACGCTGGATAGGATAAGCTGCACCATTACTTTTCACCTGACCTGGATCCCAAAGCTTGATGTCATCCCAGGTGCAGATGTTGTTGACGATGAAACTTGCATCGATGTTGGAGATACCGAGCACCTTGGTCAACCATGGATGGTCGAAAGAGTAACGCACGGTCAAGTTCTTGAAACGCAAGTAGCTGTTGTCTGCGAGCCAGAAGGTTGACGCACGGTTGTTGTTCTTGTTCTGTCCGTAGGTCAAACGTGGGAAACGAGCGTTTGGATTCTCTGTTTCTGCTGTGCCTGAAATCTCACGTGGAGTCCAACGGTTCTTCTGGTCAGCGACGATAGAAAGCAAGTTACCTGTAGCCTCCCAAGCGAAAGGATAGAAACCTGTACCACCATAGAAGAACGTACTATGACCTGCACCCTCGAAGAGCGCACTCAATGTAATCTTCTTCCATCTTACCTCGGCTGCGAAACCATACTGGATCTCAGGAGTGTCGGAGTAAGACAATGGCACGATATCATCGTCATTGATGACACCATCGTTGTTGACGTCCTTGTACTTGATATCACCAGGATATACCTTAGACTCGTAGCTTTGCTTTGGTGAGCTATATACATCATCCCAGTCCTTGAACAAGCCGAGGGCGATCAAGCCGCGCTGCACACCATAAGGAACGCCAGAATATGACTGATATGAATAACGGATGCCAGACTGCTCCCAGTTGGTCACCTTGTTGCGGGAGTAGGTGAAGTTGGCGCGAAGAGTGGTACGCCAGTCCTTGTTCCAGTTCTTGGTGAAGGTGATGTTACCATCCATACCATGAGATTCCATGGAACCGATATTTGCCCAAGGCAAAGACTCAAGACCGATTTCATCTGGCACTGTGGCACGCTGCTGGAAGATACCATCACGCTTGTCCTTGAAGTAATCGACCGTAAACTCTACCATACCTTTGAAGAGATGTACATCAAGACCGACATCCAGTTTCTTGGCCTTCTCCCAAACAAGTCCGTCGGTACCTACCTGATTCTCTGTCTTGGAACCATAGAGACCGTTCCAACCGCCACCACCATCTTTAATAGTAGTGACATAAGGGAAACGAGTTCCACCGATACGGTCGTTACCTACGAGACCGTATGATGCACGAATCTTGAAGTACTCCAACCAAGGCATGTTCTTCTGCACCCACTTGTACTGGGTAGGAATCCAACCGCCAGAGATAGCAGGGAACCAACCGAAGCGATGACCTGTCTGGAACTGCTCGGAACCTGTATAACCCAAGTTGAACTCGGTGAAATAAGTATCTTTGTATCCGTATGTCACACGACCCGAGAGAGCCTCATTGCGATAAGGGATGGCTGCAATGGCTGAACCGATTTCTTTGTTGTCCTTATAAGAATATGACTTGCTCTGAAGATAAAACATAACAAGAGCACCCAGTGAGTGGTCGCCAAACTTGCGATTATAACTACCATTTAATTCCCAATAATAGTTACGGTTGAAGATAACGTGCTGAGAGTATTTTTCGTCACTTTTCTCAATGGTCTTGTTAGTTACAAGAGTTCCATCTGCAGCACGTCTGATGGCATAATACATATCCGGTTTCTTAAAGTGGGTGGTATTGTGCTCGGACTGACCTGAGTAAGAGAACATACCACGAAGTTTCAAGCCCTTGGTAATGAAATCCAGATTCTGACTGATGATAACAGAAAGGTCTGTGTTCAAACGACGATTGGTCTTGTAACCCATCTCATTCAACTGTGCGTATGGTGAAATTTGGTCACCATTCTTACCGTATGAAGCCAACAAGCCATTGGAATACTTCACAGGCATGGTGACAGGAGTCAAATTGGCCTGTGCTGTCCACAAAGTGCTGTTGTCGCTCAAACCAGGACCATCGTTATCAACAATCACCTGGTTCAACTTCAAGCTCAATGTTGTGGTCTTGGTCAAGTTAGCATCCACCTTGGAGAGGAAAGAATACTTGGTGTAACCCACATTCGTATTATAATCATGAGCAGACTTGTCCTGCTTGAAGACACCATCCTTGCTCAAGATACTCAAAGACATATAGTAACGAGCAGCCGAACCACCTCCAGCGATACTCAAGAATTCCTGGTTCTGCCATACATGCTTGTTGAGGATGACATCACGCCAGTTCACATTAGGATAGAGGTCTGGATCAAGACCTGTGCGGAAGAGTTCCAACTCGATAGGAGAATACTTGGCTTCATTGCCACGAGCCAACTGTGCCTCGTTGGCAAGCTGAGCGTAGGTATAAGCGTCGCAATACTCAGGCTCACGACCATTCTCACTCATAATGAAATTGGTCTTGAAGTTGATCTTCAACTTACCTGCCTTACCACTCTTGGTGGTTACGACTACGACACCGTTGGCACCACGTACACCATAGACGGCTGTGGCAGATGCATCCTTCAAGATAGAGAAACTCTCGATATCGGAAGCGTCAAGGTCGTTCAAGCTGCCTTCCACACCATCCACCAGCACGAGGGCAGAGGAGTTGGCACCGAAGGTACTGATACCACGAATCCAGAACTCAGAGAAGTCGTTGCCAGGCTCACCACTACGGGTCACGGCGATGATACCCGGTACGTTACCACCGAGCATGTTGGTGATGGAAGTAGCAGGAACATCCAATGACTCTGGTTTCACCGTGGTGATGGCACCTGTCATGGAAACCTTCTTCTGTGTACCTGCACCAACGACTACGACTTCGTCGAGGGCACCGACATCCTGCTTCATCACAATCTTAAGGCCTTCCTTGTTGAAGTTTACCTTATAGGTATATTTCTTGTAACCCAAGTAAGTGAACTCCAAGGCCGTATTGTTAGGGATATCCTTGACACGGAACTTACCATCCAAGTCAGTGACAGCACCCTGCACGCTCTTGTCCTTACTCATCACCGTCACACCGATGAGAGGCTCACCGTTCTCATCCATCACGGTACCAGCTACCATAAACTTGTCTTGCGCAAAAGCCGATGTGCAAATCATCGTGACAAGCAGCAGCATGTATATCTTAATATGTTTCATTGTCTTGTTTGTTTTGGTTAAAAATAATATAGATGATTCCACCAGCTTATTCTATAGCAAACTTGCGAACATCAGCACCCCAACCTTCACAGATATAGAAGTTGCCCTCGTCATCCACCGAAATGTCATAAGGGTAGTTGAAGGTGGTTTCCAATGGAAGACCTTCCACTGCATTCGTGCTCTTGGTAAAAATACCAGCTACGGTAGAAACCATTCCATCCTCATGTCCTATCTTGCGGATAGTGAATCCCATGGAGTCGGTCAAGTACATATTGCCATCTTGGTCAAATGCCATTCCCGTAGGGTTCTTGAAGGAAGCATCAGCCTTAGGACCATCTTGTGAACCCACGCCATTGAAACCAGCATATTGCTCTACAGTCTTACCGTCTGCGGACACCTTATAAATACCCTGCTTGTTCTGTACGGAAAGATAGAAGCATTTGTCAACAGGACTCCATACCAAGTAAGAGGTTTCCTTATCCACATCGCCACATTTATCATTGATGACTTCCACATTTTCAGGATTAGCTATCTCCATGCGGCAGAGCTTGCCATTGTGCTCACGGAAGTAGAGGTACTTTTCGGTGTCATCCAAGCATGCGGAATAAATCTTGCCGCTTACTGTCTCAAGCTGATACTTGCCTTTGTCATCTGTGACAAACTTACCATCTTTATCCGTCTTCTTATACTGCAATGCCGTTGCCAGACGCTTAGGGCTCCAACTGTTGGATTGGTCGAAGCAATACACCTGATGAGGGCTCTCTATCTGGATGCAGTAAAGCTTCTTTCTATCCTTGGTTACTGCAGGGTGTGCAAAGTTAGGACCACCAGCCAACAGAGTAACTACCTTGTTGTCGGCTTCAGAAATCATACGAACACGACCCGTCTTCTGGTCAGCACGACCCTCGGTACAAATCACGTTGTTGCCGGTTACCACGTTGATGCCGTACATGTACTTGAAACGAGACTCTGCAAGTGTACCATCTTTATAATCAGCAGTTCCAGATTTTCCTGCCAAAACAGACACACGCTCCACCTTAGTATATTTAAAGGTGTTAGGGCAAGTGGCAGGTTCGCCTACAGAATCCACGCGAACGGTGATTTGATTGTTGCCATTCTCCTGCTTAGGACAGATACCGTAAATTGTCGTTCCATCAGAGTTAACCACCGTGGCCTTACGGTTGCCATTGAAGACGACATCAATCTTGGAAGGATCTGTTCCGAAGTTGGAACCCTTGATTACAAACTGCGTAAGATAACCTCCTGAGTCAGGAAGTATCTCCGAAACTGTCACCGGCAGCGATGGGTCGAAAGCCGCACCACTAATCTTCGGTGTCTCGTAATGAAAATCGTCCGAGCAAGATACCAATCCTGCTGGAAGCCCAGCTGCTATCGTCAGCATGAGCATTGACTTCGTCATTTTACTTAATAAGTTAGACATACCTTTTTTTATTAGGATTTAGTTAATAATTAATGTTTGTTCTGAGTTTAGCTACTTGTTAAAAGTTGATTGTCTTTCCAATTTTAGGTTTCATTCAATGATATTTAACTATCTTTAGATTTAACCTTTTTGGTTTTCGACATCGCAAAATTATAAAAAATGTCATTTTACCAACAACACAATATATCAATTATTGAGAAATATATGTAAATTTCAGTAAAATCACATAAATTATACCAAAAATCACGATAATTGCACATTTTTGTGGAGCGATATAGAATACACACAGGCATACATTCCATCATTTTCTTTAAGTTTTCTTTCATCTTTCCATATTTTTTTATAACTTTGCACCGAGAAACAATAACTCACGAAACATTCCTATATTACAAATACAATACTAAAATATTACAAATACAATACTAAGATGGAACCTATTAAATTAATGATCCTTGGCAAGAGGGGCATGATATTGATGTTTTGTCTCCTTCTAAGTTCACTTACGGAGATATTTTCGCAGTCTGCCCCCCCAATCAGAGTGCTCAACGCCGTGTTCCCTTCACCTTCCGAGGAACAGAAGTGCATGCTCATCGACCACCAGGGGGTGATTTGGATAGGAAGCGACTTCGGGCTCAAGTCATACGATGGCTATCGCTTCACTTCGTACAGGAGCGATGCTACCTCACCCAACATATTGCCCCATAACACCGTCATATCCCTAGCAGAGGGAAAAGACGACTGTCTATGGATAGGTACGCGCGACGGACTTGTCAAGATGGACAAGCGTAAAGGTATATTCACAACCATCCCCATGGACTGCGACCAGCAGCGCATCGTCTATGCCCTCCATACCACCCGAGACGGGCAGCTATGGATGGGAACCGACAATGGTTTGGCAAGATATGTAGGCAAGGGGAACGCCTCGTTCTATACCTATAATGCAAAAAACACCACCGTCATAGGAAAGGACGGCAAACGACAGCATTTTGGAAATATCAGCGTAAAGTCGTTCGCGGAAGACAAAGATGGACAAATCTATATCGGAACTTGGGAGAACGACCTCTACCGTCTTGACCCCAAGAAGAACATCCTGTATCGCTATAATCTCTGGAAACCCGAAGACAAGGTTTCGGCTTATTCTCTCAAACTAGACCAAAAGGGACAACTGTGGATTGGAACATGGGGAAACGGGCTGAAATGCCTCACCCATCCTCGCAATATCCAAGACCCAGGCTACATATCCGTAAGCAACAACACCACAACATTCTCACTCATCTACAAGATGGCTGAAGACCCGATGACACACACCATCTGGTGCTGCTCACGAGAAGGACTGGCAGTGGCCAGCACCGACCATCCACAAGCTGGTCTCACCTATCATCAAGAGATAGGCATATACACCCAGTACAAGCCACAGAGCGTATATGACGTATGCAGCGACAACCTAGGCAACATCTGGGCGCTCTCTCGCTTCAATGGTCTCTACCATGTGGGAACCCAACCTTCCCCTTTCTCCATCAGCAACTTCCTGGACAACGCCAAGAATCTCATCGGCATCAACTCCATCTACACACAGGACGGCAAGCTCTTCTTCATGAGCCTCTTTCCTGTAGGTCTTGCCGTATATGACGCCGTGGGAAACCACGTTGCCATCAACGACGAGATACCGGGATTTTCAGCATTGCCTTACGATGCACGAAACACACACGTTTCCGACATCTGCCAAAGACCAGACGGTTCTATCTGGCTGGCAAGCAACGGCTATGGCATCATCAGCCTGAAAGGCGGCAAAGGTACTCTATATAATAGGTTCAACAGCCAGTTGGTGAAGGATAATTACATCAACACATTCTTCACAACGCGCAAGGGGATACAGATGATAGGAGAAAACGACTACCTGGACTATATCCTACCATCTGGCAGGGTAGTCAACTTGCTACTGCATACCGATGTCAACGGCATCGCAGACGACCATGAGGGCAACATCTGGCTCGCCACCTCCAACCGTGGCATCTGTCGCATCAGCGGCAATCTGGCCAATGAACGAACATTGAAATACAAGTGGTACAATAAGGAAAACGGCAACTTCGTGATCAATGACGCCACCCAATGCCTGGAAGACAGCAAGCACCGCCTTTGGGTCATCTCCAACAGTGGTGGGCTCTTCCGATACAATCGAGAGGAAGATAAGTTTGTAAGCGTCAACGAAGAGCTGCACTGGGACATCGACCGCATCTTCACCATCATCGAAGATGGGAACGGCACTCTCTGGCTCACTACCGACAATGCGCTCATCAACCTCAACTACGACAGCCACGGGGACTCCCACTACACCACCTATACCCATGAAGATGGACTGGGCAACATCCGATTCATCGCCAACTCATGCTTCAAGTACGGCAAAGAAATGTATCTTGGCTCAGGTCTCGACTTCATCCAGTTCTCTCCAGAGCAAGTGAAAAGGTACCAAACACGCGAGCACAACAGCAACATCATCATCACCGACTTGCTCATCGACGGCAAGCGATATGCAGAACTGGACTCCACTCTGCGCATCAAGCTAAGCGATTGCACGCCAAGCTATATGCACACGATTACCATACCAGCCAACATCGACAAGTTCTCCGTAGAGTTCGCCCTCCTCTCCTACCTCAACACCGAACAGTGCAAATACGCCTATTACCTGGAGGGGTATGACGAGAAGTGGCACTTTGTGGACGCATCCATACGCCAAGCCTCATTCGAGAACCTTCCATCGGGAACCTACAAGTTGCACGTGAAGGCAGCCGACAGCTACGGACACTGGAGCGAAATGCCATACACCATCAAGATCAAGGTACTGCCACCTTGGTACGCTTCATGGTGGGCATACCTTATTTATATATGTATGCTGATAGCAGGAGTCCGCATCGCCATCGTCTGGTATCGAGAGCGTCTGCGCACCAAGAACCGCCTACAGATGGCTGTCGTATTCACCAACATCACCCATGAGTTGCTCACGCCGCTCACCGTCATCTCTGCAGCAACCGACAGCATCAAGCGCGTTGCGCCTAACGCCCTGGGACAGACCGACATCATCCACGACAACATCAACCGCCTGACACGTATGCTCAGACAGATATTGGAGGTGAGAAAGTCGCAGGCAGGCAAGTTGCAGCTCAAGGTAAGCAAGGGCAAGTTGGGCGACTTCTGTGAAGAGACCACCCGCAGCCTCATGCCGATGTTCACACCTAAGCAACTCACCTTCGAGCAAAACATCAGTTGCCTGGGCGAGACCGCATGGTTTGACACCGATAAGGTGGAGAAAATGCTCTACAATCTGCTCAACAACGCTGTGAAATACACGACATCGGGCGGCAAGGTGAGCCTGCAAGTAAGCATCGCCGACCAGCAAGCCACCATCGTCGTGTCCGACACTGGCATTGGCATTTCCAAGGATAAGATGAAGCACCTCTACAATCGTTTCCTCGACGGCGACTATCGCCAGATGAACACCATAGGAACAGGAATCGGCTTGTCATTGGTAAATGACCTCGTAAAATTGCACCATGGCAAGATACTATGTCAGAGCGAGGAAGGCAAGGGCAGTACGTTTACCATCACGCTGCCTGTAGATAAAGAGAGCTATACCGACGCTGAGTTGCTGCACGAGGACACCAACTCCACACCTGCCACCGACATCATCGTCTCCACCGGAAGCAAGAGCGAGGAAGCCATGGCCACGAGCCAAGCCAACACCGACTTGCAATTGAACTCCAACAAGGACAACAACGACGAGCAAAGTTCCAACGAATACACGGTGCTCATCGTCGAGGACAACCAAGAGCTGCTTCTCTTGATGAGTAGTCTCCTGAGCACACATTACAATGTGCTAACCGCCAACAATGGCGAGAAGGCACAGAAAATCATCCAGAAGTCATCGCTCGACGTAGTGGTGACCGATGTCATGATGCCTGTCATGAACGGAATACAGCTGACGAAATGGATCAAAGAAAACGAAGACTTCTCGCAGTTGCCAGTTATCATGCTCACAGCCAAGACGCAAGAGAGCGACCGCAACGAGGCTTATCGTGTCGGCGCTGATGCCTACATCACCAAGCCTTTCAAGTTGGAGGACTTGCAGACTCGCATCGACAACATCATCGCCAACCGACAGCGAATCCGACAGAAATTCCAACAACAGAAGGACTTCAAGTTAGAGGAGCAACATTACAGTAGCCCTAACGAACTCTTCGTACAATCGTGCATCGACAAGGTGAAGGAGCATATCTCTGACAGCGAATTCGGAAGAGAGGAGCTGGCAGCCGAACTTTGCATCAGCAGCAGCACACTCTATAACAAGTTGCGTGCCCTGACAGGCCAGAACATCACGGGTTTCATCAATAATATCCGCATGAAGGAGGCTTGCGACATACTCAAGCGAGAGCCTTTCATCCGTATCAACGAACTGGCATTCCGTGTGGGATACAGCACCCCAAGATACTTCAGTATGTGCTTCAAGAAGGAGTTCGGCATGACGGTGAAGGAATATATCGAGAAGGAAGGACTGGCTACAAAGGAATAAAATCTGTGTAAGCTGTAGCAACCAAAAGAATAAGCGAAAAGTTTATTTACGTAAAAGCCTACACTCTACACGAATCAGTGGTAATCCCTAGTGTTTATCGTGGTTTTGCTCAGTGTATGCTTTAAAAAAGCCTACACTAAGCTTACACGATATATGGGATAAAACTATTGAAAGAGCTATTGAAACCATAAACAACAGGGTATGTAATGTTGTAAATCTTAGAACATTGGTAAATCATAAGCACAGATTAAATAATCCGTGCTTATGATTATACAATCCGTGTTTATGATTATATAATCCGTGCTTATGATTATCTTAATATTCTATCTTTCTTTAATTTACGTTCTTGTTTATCAAAGTTATATTTCTTTACTATCCATATTGTTTCATAACTAGATATACCATTTCTTCCTTGAATATAATCCTGTTTCACGCTTGAATGTAATCATATTCCTTGCTTTCAGTGTAGGCTTTCAAATAGCATACACGGCATGAACTCTTTATGGCTCAAAGACTTATACGAATTATGTAGGCGTGTAGGCTTTTTTAGCAACTCGATGTAAGCATTCTCATCAAGGATAGGATTGGAATCTGCATCGCATTTACTTATAACACCTATGAAACTTATCTGATCACCTTCACCTCTCCATTCTTAGAGAGCTTGACAATGCTGGATGGCTTGTGTGGCTTGTGCTCCTGGCGACGAGACCAGCAGACATAATCGACCATCTCCAGCAACTTAGGGTCGATGTCGCCGTAGTTCTGGGCGGCTGGATCGCCACTGATGTTGGCACTGGTGCTGACCACTGGCTTCTGGAATCGATAGCAGAGTTCCTTGCTGAAAGGCTCGTAGGTGACACGCATCGCCAGGCTGCCATCCTCTGCCACCAAATTGTTGGCGATACCTGTGGCATCATCCAAAATCACCGTTGTTGGCTTCACTGGCATGGCGGCGTCGATGAAATCCCAAGCTACCTGTGGCACATTGCGGAAGTAGCGAGCCATTCGGTCGGCGCTATCCACCAGACAGATGAGTGCCTTGCTGTCATCACGTTGCTTGATCTTATACACCTTGGCTACTGCCTCAGCATTGGTGGCATCGCAGCCGATGCCCCACACGGTATCCGTAGGATAGAGGATCACCCCACCCTTGCGCATACACTCCACTGCATTCTTTATATCTTCTTGTTGGGTCATTTTTAATATCTCCTTATTTATTTTAAATACTCTTGTACTGTTCGATGTCACGCATTCCATTGAGGAAGTCGCGAGCCTCCATGCGCTTCTTGCCGCTTATCTGAATGGTGTCGAGCTGCAACCACTCGTCGGCGCAAGCTATCTGCAAGCTCTTGCCCTCCACTCGCAAGGTTCCTACCATATTGTCGGACAACGAGGTAGTAGCAGAACCATTCGAAGACGAAGCCGACACCGCCTTGCCTGTCTTTGTCGCCTTGAAAATCTTCAAGACCTGCGCCTTGCCGCCCTCCTTCTGTATCTCGGTCCACGCACCAGGATATGGCGAGAGACCACGGATGAAGTCATACACCTTCTTGGCTGGCTGACGGAAGTCGATGCGACACGTGTCCTTGAATATCTTGGGCGCACTGTGGAGCACGGTATCGGTAGAAATCATGTCCTCCTGAGGCATCGAGTCGATGTTGCCGTCGGCAGCAATCAGTCGGTCGATGGTCTCGATGGCTATCTCCGCACCGAGGTGCATCAGTCCGTCATAGACATACTCCACGTCGGCATCGTCGGGGATGGCGAAAGGTTTCTGCATGATGATGCGCCCTGTGTCGATGTCGTGGTCGAGGAAGAAGGTGGTGACACCCGTCTCCGTCTCGCCATTGATGACAGCCCAGTTGATAGGAGCCGCTCCTCGGTACTGAGGCAACAGGGCGGCATGGACGTTGAAGGTGCCGAAACGTGGCATATCCCATACCACCTCTGGCAACATACGGAATGCCACCACGACCTGTAAGTCGGCATGATAGCCACGCAACTCCTCCACGAACTCGGGATCCTTCATCTTGACAGGCTGCAACACAGGCAAGCCCTGCGAGAGGGCGTACTGCTTCACCTGCGACGGCTGCAAGGTGTCTTGGTGACGGCCCACAGGCTTATCGGGCTGGGTAACGACAGCCACCACGTTATATCCTCCCTCCACGAGGCTCTTGAGGGACTCCACCGCAAACTCCGGGGTTCCCATGAATATGATTCTCAAATCTTCTTTTTTCATTCCTTCTTTCCTTTTATTTCAATATATCTAAATATCGTCCTATACTTTTTAACTATTGAATTCTTCACTCTTCGTACTTCACTCTTCACTTAATTTACTCCGCCGACATATCCGCCACGATTTGGCGATACATAGAATAGACCCTGGTACGGCTGATGTACCCCACCAGCACGCCGCTCATATCCACCACTGGGAGTTGGGCGGCATCGGTCTGGTCGAACTTCCTCATCACCTCGCTCATCGGCTCATGGTCGCTGAGTACCGCCGAAGGCTGGAGCATCAACTGCCTGACGGTGAACTTGGAGTATAATTCCGTGCGGAAGATGATATGACGGATGCGCGTAATGTCGATGATGCCCATGAGCACCCCTGCCTTATCGAGCACTGGCAGGAAGTTGTTGTTGCTGCGACTGATTTCTGCCACCAACTTGCTCATCGGTAGGTCGGGCCCCACAGGGTGGTAGTCCTTCTCTATCAAGTTTTGCATGCCCATCAGGGTGAGCGCCGCCTTGTCGATGTGGTGAGTGAGCAACTTGCCTTCCCTAGCCAGTCGGAGCGCATAGATGCTGTGGCTCTCGAAGATGTTGATGGTGAGGTAGGAGGAGATGCAGACGATCATCAGCGGCATGAAGAGCTGGTAGCCGCCTGTGAGCTCTGCTATCAGGAAGATGCCTGTGAGCGGTGCGTGCATCACGCCCGTCATCACACCCGCCATACCCATCAAGGTAAAGTTCTGCTCAGGCACGTAGATGCCCACCTGGTAGATGTTCCAGAGCCGGGCGAAGAAGAAGCCTGCGAAACCACCGATGAAGAGCGATGGTGCGAAAGTTCCACCGCATCCTCCACTGCCGTTGGTGGCCGAGGTGGCGAAGACCTTGGTGAACGTCACCAGTCCGATGTAGAGCACCAGGAGATGGCTGTGACCATAGAAGAGCGAGTTGCTCATCACCATGTCCCAGTCGGCCTCTGTCTTGCCCTTCAGGAGGATGTTGACCGCCGAATATCCTTCGCCATAGAGCGATGGGAAGAGGAAGATGAGACTGCTCAGGATGATGCCTCCGAAGAGCAACTTGACGTATGGATACTGGCTTATCTTGGCGAAGAACCCCTCGCAAGCCGACATCGTGCGCATGAAGTACAGGCTCACGAATCCACAGAACACTCCCAGCAATATGCAGGCCGGCAAGCGGTCGAGCACCCACGGATTGGTCAGCGTGAAGTCGAAGAGCGACTTGTCGCCCATCAGGATGTAGGTGAAGCAAGTGGCTGTGACACAGGATATCAGGATTGGCAAGAGCGATGCCATCGAAAGATCGACCATCAAGACTTCAAGGGTGAAAACAAGTCCGGCGATTGGCGCCTTGAAGATGCCGGCGATGGCGGCACTCGCTCCGCATCCCACCAACAGGATCATCGTCTTCTTGTCCATCCGGAATATCTGTCCCAGGTTGCTGCCGATGGCGGAACCCGTGAGCACGATTGGCGCCTCGGCTCCCACCGAACCGCCGAAACCGATGGTGATGCCGGAAGCCACCACGGAAGACCAGCAGTTGTGTGCCTTCAACTTCGACTGCTTGGTCGAGATGGCGTAGAGCACTCGGGTGATACCATGGGAGATATTGTCTCTCACCACATACTTGATGAAGAGCGACGTGAGATAGATGCCCACGATCGGGAAGAGGAGGAAGAGCAGGTTGTAGGTGCTCTTCTCGAATCCTGACGTAAGCAAGACTTGTATCTCATGAACGATGCTATGCAGGAAATAGCCTGCCACTGAAGCCAACACACCTATCAAAAAGGCCAAGACAAGCGTCATCTGGCGGTCGGAGATATGCTCCTTCTGCCAGTTCACCACCTTTGCCATCGTTCCAGGTCTTTCAGCCATGTCATCCATCATTTCTTTTCTCTCCTATCTATTATCTATTTCTTTTATTGTTTTTTCAACCAGTACGGTTGAAATAATCTATGCGCCCCGAAGGGGCAGAAGCACCAAGCCTAGGGCAACGCCCTAGGTAATATGTAAGCAAGAATGTCGCCCTGAAAGGGCAAAAGCTCTAAGCCCAGGGCAATGATTCCTGCAACATGTCGCCCTGTAAGGGCAGAAACTCTAAGCCCAGGGCAACGCCCAGGGTAATAGTTGCAGCAACATGTCGCCCTGTAAGGGCAAAAGCTCTAAGCCCTGCACAACGCCCAGGGTAATAGTTGCAGCAACATGTCGCCCTGTAAGGGCAGAAGCTCTAAGCCCAGGGCAACGCCCTGGGTAATAGTTGCAGCAACATGTCGCCCTGTAAGGGCAAAAGCAACATAAAGTAGGCTGCAAACGAATGCTTTTGCCCTTTCAGGGCGAAAACAATGCATTGTTACAACCCAGGGCGCTGCCCTGGGCTTGGTGCTTCTGGGCTTTCAGCCCGTATCAACCATACAGCTAGAATTATTTATCAGAATCCCTTATCAGAATCTATTTTATCAGAATCCCTTATCAGAATCTATTTTATCAGAATCTTTTTATGGGAATCTTCTTTTACTTTTTTACCTTTTTACTTTTTTACCTTTATCAGAATTCCGAAGTGAAGTGGAACTTGATGTGCTCGAAGTCTTGTTGCGCCATCGACAGCACATAACCCGAGTCGGCGAGGAACACATCTCTGCCCTCGATGTCCTTTGCCATGTACTGGTACTTGCGCTTCTTGAAGTTCTCCAGCTCCTGGGCATCGTCGGCCTCTATCCAACAAGCCTTGTGGAGATGCACAGGCTCCCAACGGCACTTGGCATTGTACTCGTTCTCCAGGCGATACTGGATGACCTCGAACTGCAACTGTCCCACCGTACCCACGATGCGACGGCCGTTGAACTGGTTGACGAACAGCTGAGCCACACCTTCGTTCATGAGCTGTTCCAAACCCTTCTGGAACTGTTTGCTCTTCATCGGGTCATCGTTCTCGATGTATTTAAAGAGGAGTGGAGAGAAGCTTGGCAAACCGCGGAAGTGTATCTTCTCTCCCTCCGTCAAGGTATCTCCTATCTTGAAAATTCCATTGTCAGGCAAACCCACGATGTCGCCAGGATAAGCCTCCTCAATGGTGCTCTTGCGCTGTGCCATAAACTGGGTTGGCGAAGAGAAACGCACGGTCTTGTCGAGGCGCACGTGGTAATATGGCTGATTTCTCACAAACTTGCCCGAACATATCTTGCAGAAAGCGATGCAAGAACGGTGGTTAGGGTCGATGTTGGCGGTAATCTTGAAGATGAAGCCTGTAAACTTAGGCTCCTCTGGATTCACCTCTCGCTCCTCTGCCTGCGTAGGCTTTGGAGACGGCGCTATCTGCACGAAGCAATCCAAGAGCTCCTGCACACCGAAGTTGTTCAATGCCGAACCGAAGAACACTGGAGCCACCTCGGCAGAGCGATAGGTCTCCACATCAAACTCAGGATATACGCCATCGACAAGCTCGAGTTCCTCACGCAACTGGTTGGCCTCACGCTCTCCCACTCGCTCGTCCAGTTCCTTGCTCTGCACATCTACCTCCACCTTCTCGGTGACACGCTGCTTGTTAGGCGTGAAGAGGTTGAGCTGGTGCTCATAGATGTTATAGACTCCCTTGAAGCGAGCGCCCTGTCCGATAGGCCAAGAGAGCGGACGAACCTTGATTTTGAGTTCCTGTTCCAACTCGTCGAGGACATCGAATGGGTCGCGACCCTCGCGGTCCATCTTGTTGATGAAGATGATGACAGGAGTGTTGCGCATACGGCACACCTCCATCAGTTTGCGGGTCTGCGCCTCTACACCCTTGGCGGAATCGACCACGATGATGGCGGAATCTACGGCGGTGAGCGTGCGGGAGGTGTCCTCGGCAAAGTCCTGGTGTCCAGGGGTATCGAGGATATTGACCTTGTAAGGGTCGCCCGTCTGTCCGTCAGGGAGGTAATCAAACTCCATCACGGAAGTGGAAACAGAGATACCACGCTGTTTCTCAATGTCCATCCAGTCGGAAGTGGCTGTCTTGCGTATCTTGTTGTTTTTGACGGCACCTGCCACCTGAATCTGTCCACCGAAAAGCAAGAACTTCTCGGTCAATGTTGTCTTACCAGCATCTGGGTGAGAGATAATGGCAAATGTTCTTCTTCTTTCTATCTCTTTCATACCTATTGTTAATGTACTATGTATATTGTATTATAATATATAATATATAATATGTAATCTATAATGTATAATTTAGAATTGACCTTGCAAATCCCGGGTTACATGTCGTCGTCCTCGAACTTCAAGCCCTCGGTGCGATCCTTGATGTAGTAGTCGCTGAGCAATCCCACGAAGACAGTAATCTCCTTGATGGCACGCTCGGTCTCGGGAGTGATCGGCTTCTTCTGGAGTCGGAGCATCATCACGCCATAGAGCGCATCAAGGCAAGTCTCAATCTCGTTGAGATTCTTGTCGCCACGGTTGCGAAGCTCCACGATGAAAGGCAACACCTTGTAATACTCGGCGTTGTAGATAGGAAACTTGCTGCTCTGCAAGAGACGGCCGTGCAGGTCGATGACATCCTGTAGCAACACCTTGTTGATGTCAAGGTGTCCCGACTCACGCTTGCCCTCCTCGTTCATCATGCGGATGAGGTTGCCAAACCAGTCGATTTCCTCCTCCTTCTGCTCGTCGGTGAAATCGAATCGCTCGATATATTGCTTCTTGATGACAGGGAGTGAACAGCCGTAAGCTCGGATGATGTCCTCTATCTGCCACATATACAATAAGTATTCTGCTATGCTCTTCTTTCTAAGTTCTTGCGCTACAAACATCTTTTAGAAATGTTAAGTGTTAAATGTTAAGTGCTAAATATTAAGTGCTTATGTCAAGTACTAATGTTAAGTACTAATGTTAAATGTTAAGTGTTAAATGGAGGATGCCTCATCAAAACTCCGGAAGATGGTAGAGATTGAAAATCGTACCTATCAGGGCGATGACCGAGAAGATGATGACCACGCTTCCTATTACCTTATTAATAATAAGGATGCCGTTGGTGTCAAACTTACCACGGATTTTATCGACCAACCACGTCAAGCCAAACCACCAGAGCAAGGCACCGAAGACGATGCTCAGATACCCCACTCCCATCTCCAATGGCATATCGGGCACCACGAAGGCAAACTGAGCGAAGGTCGCCATGAAGAGGAACACGATGAGCGGATTGGACAACGTGACGAAGAATGCCGTGATGCCGTTGTGCAACAGCGTGCCCTGCTTGTTGCTGCTCTGGTGCATGTTCTTGGTAGGATTGCTCTTGAAGCAATAGATACCGAAGACCAGAAGAAGCAAGCCGCCGAAAATCTGAAGATAAAACTTGTTCTGCGCATTGTTGACGAAATCCATCACGAAACTCATGCCCAGACCTGTGAAGAGCGCATACACGATGTCGCTGCAAGCGGCGCCGATGCCCGTCACAAAACCATACCAACGCCCCTTGTTCAAGGTGCGCTGAATACACAATATGCCCACCGGTCCCATTGGAGCCGAGGCAATAATACCTATGATAATACCCTTGAAAATGAAATCAAGAATGTTTATCTCTATTGGAAACATTAAACTCATACAGAGCGCAAAGATACTACTTTTTAGCCATATCTAGTAACTTTTTACGCTAAAACTTCGTTTTATGCAAATTTTTTAGCCTAAAACTTTGTTTTATGAGAAGTTTTTTCTATCTTTGTGCCATAAATTGAAGAATTTACAACAGAACAAGAACAAAATTCTAACTAAATAAAACAAGGAAAACATGACAGAAAATGCACTTAAGTCATACGTGATCGGACTGGACCTGGGTGGTACAAACTCCGTCTTCGGCATCGTAGATGCTCGTGGTGAAATCAAGGCTACAACAGCAATCAAGACTGGTGGTTATGATGATGTAAATGATTATGTAAAAGCGTCAGTGGAAGCACTCAAGCCTATCATCGACACGGTGGGCGGCATCGACAAAATCAAGGCGATGGGTATCGGTGCTCCTAACGGCAATTTCTATAAGGGCACTATCGAGTTCGCTCCTAACCTGCCTTGGGCTCACACAAGCGTAGTGCCTTTGGCTAAGCTCTTCAGCGACGCACTGGGTGGCATCCCTGTGGCTCTGACCAACGATGCTAATGCTGCGGCTCTCGGCGAGATGACATACGGCGTGGCTCGTGGCATGAAGAACTTCATCGACATCACATTGGGTACGGGCGTAGGCTCTGGTATCGTCATCAACGGTCAGATGGTCTATGGCTGCGATGGTTTCGCAGGCGAGTTGGGTCACGTCATCATGGTACGTGGCGAGGAAGGTCGCTCATGCGGTTGTGGTCGCAAGGGTTGCTTGGAGGCATATTGCTCAGCAACAGGTGTGGCTCGCACGGCACGTGAGTTCCTGGAGAAGAGCGACGAGCCATCTCTGCTCCGCGACATGAAGCCAGAGGACATCACTTCTTACGACGTGAGCGTGGCAGCTGGCAAGGGCGATGCCTTGGCCAAGAGAGTATATGAGTTCACTGGCAAGATGCTCGGTGAAGCTTGCGCTGATTTCGCAGCATTCTCATCTCCAGAGGCATTCGTATTCTTCGGCGGTCTGACCAAGGCTGGCGACTTGCTGATGAAGCCTGTGAAGGAAGCTTACGACAAGAGCGTGCTCAAGATATTCAAGGGCAAGGCCAAGTTCTTGGTTTCTACCCTCGATGGTAGCTCGGCAGCGGTACTCGGTGCCAGTGCCGTGGGTTGGGATTTATAATTGTTCCTCCTTTCAGAAGGAGACAAATTCACTTTGTTCCTCCTTTCAAATAGTTATACATGAGGCTCCGGCGTGGAGCCAACCTGGGGCTTTCGAAGGCAACTTCGGAAGTCCCTTTCTTTTTGATTCAAGCACTATTTTTGCCGCTTTAATCACTTTTTTGTCGATTTTAGGCAGTTTTCTTTAAAACTTCTTGCAACCTATTAGTTTTTTTCGTAATTTTGCAGCCTGTTAAAACAAGGAATCTCAATTCAATAAGTAATTATATATTAATACATTTAACAATAAGGATGAAAAGATTTATGAAGTCTAGTTGGTTGCTTTTTGTGAGCATCCTACTTTCGGCTTATGTATTCAATGCAAAAGCAGAGCATTCGGATAACAACTATATCAATAAGGAATTCAAGGTTTGTCCTTTCAATGTGGATGGGCTACCACAGAAGTTTGGTTGGATTAGTGTCAACCCGGACGGAAAGGGTGCGGAAGGTGCCAAGAAAATCGGGCAATACATCGCCCAAAGCAATATCGACATCTGGGCTCTCAGCGAGGATTTCAATTATCATGGAGACCTTATCGAAGGTCTCGGTAAAAGCGATTACCAGGTAGGAACGGCTAGAGGCGGAATCAATTTAAAAAATTTCAAATGGAATGCACGCTTCGACGTTGACGGCTTGAGCCTCCTCTGCAAGGCTCCCTTTTCTTTTCCTAAGGAATCGGAGTCTTGGACAAAATGGAACAAGTGTTACGGTTGGGTTGACCATGGCAACGACGAAATGATTACCAAAGGCTACCGATATTACCTCATCAACTTGGGCGACGGCATCGACATGGATGTCTATATCTTGCACATGGATGCCGACACAGACACCAAGGACAACGAGGCACGTGCCTCCCAGTTGGAGCAACTTCGTGATGCGATAATTGCCAAGGACAGCCATCGACCTGTCATCGTCATGGGCGACACCAACTGCCGTTATACTCGTGATAACATCCTCGGCTTGTTCATCAATCCAATTTTGGCGAAAGGTATCTACGATGTCAAGGATGCTTGGGTGGAACTTTGCAAAGATGGGAACTATCCCAAGTTGGGCGACGCTCCGCTAATGGCAAGCGAGTTAGGTTATCTCCAAGGCGAAGTGGTGGATAAAGTCATCTATCTGAATCCAAAGGATGGCGACACTCATATTTCAGCCATCCACTTTGAAGTAGATACCGAGATGGAAGAGAGCGACCACAAGCCTGTCATCGTCACGATGAGAATAGAGAAGTCCAATACTTCTACTGGCATTAAGGCCCTGAAGAAAGGACTTGAAGGTATTTACGACTTGAATGGCAACCGTGAAGTGAAAGGTATCTACGACTTGAATGGCAACAGCCGCAAGGAATTGTCCAAGGGCCTCAACATCGTGAAGATGAGCGATGGTAGCACCAAGAAGATTTGGAAATAATGATATTCAACAATAGTAGCATAAATTATAATAGTATTATAAAAAGTTTAAGTAAAATGAAGAAGATTTACACAATGACAAATTTGGTAAAAGGATTGATGCTCGCAGCTTTGATGACTGTAAGCACAGCAGTAAATGCTCAGGAAGGTGGAGCTGAAGGTAGCGGCTCAGAAAGCGGAGCTGAAAGCACTTCTTTTGCGCCAGCAAACGAAAAGACATGGTTAGTTGCAGAAGAATTAACCGCAAATGGTCAAGAAGTTTGTATCTATAATGTTGGTACGGGCACTTACCTTTCAGGAAAGACACCTTCTGTAAAGTCAATAAATGATGCTTACACTTGGATTGTCAGTGGCGATGTCAATACGACTTGTACTTTTGCCTGCACTAACAGCACAGCAGACAGAATACATATGGGGTACAATAATATCTTACGTTATTGGGAAACAGAAATCAAAGAAAAATCAGGTGCAAGTAGTTTAACGATGGTTACAAACGCTACTGATAAAAGTTATAAAATGTCTGTAACCGCTGATGTATATACAGGACTATGGTCTAAGAAAGCAGAAACTCGTTACTTCACAGCAACTGCAAATGGGTATGAAGCGAACACTGACGCTTCAACCAACAACGACTGGCTCTTCATCTCTGCCGCTCAGAAGACAGCTTATGCCGACTACACTTCTCTCTACAACCAGGCTATCGAGTTGTACGGCAACGAGAAGTTGGCAGACAGAGAGGATGTCAAGAAGACTTTGAAGTCTGCCTTGGAGAATACCGCAGCTAGCAACTACGACAAGTACGGCGATGATGTCACAACGCTCAAAAACGCTATCAACATTGCCAACAAAGCCATCGAGGACATTATCAACGGCATCAACAACATCAATGGTTCTGCTGCTAATGGTTCTGACATCAATTCCAACGCCGCAGCTATCTACAGCATCAATGGCGTACGCAACACCCAATTGACCAAGGGCATCAACATCGTGAAGATGAGCGATGGCAAGGTCAAGAAGGTCTTAGTAAAATAAGGTCTTGGTAAAATAATATAAGCAAATCCCTTGACGAGCGTTTCATTCATTGAAAGCGACTCATCAAGGGATTTTTTCATCACGATTATTGACTTTTCAAGATTATTGACTTTCCAAGTTTATTTTATCAAGTTATTTTTTTCATCAAGTTTCATTTCGTATTCAATACTACTTTCTTAGCTTTCAAGTTCTCGCCACTCACGGTCAATTCCACTTTGCCAACCTTCTCGCCAGCTCGCAAAATCACAAGGGCTGACCCTTGGTAGAGCGAACGTTCGGCAGTCTTCACCAACTGGGTATTTCCGATATGAAGCTCATCCGAAGCAATATTGCCATTATCGACCGCAACAATGTCGGCATCGCCCTTCACTGAGAAAGTCAACTTCTCAAAGGCTTCCTTGTCTTGCAAAGAAACCACTCTCCTACCCTTCTTATCGACGGCATAGACCCTGACGTGCATCAAGTCCTGTCCATCAGCATGCCAAGTCTCCACATCAGGCACGAGTTTCAAGGCTACAGCCTCACCTGTCGTCTCAATCTGGTGTCGAGCCACCACTTTGCCGTTCTTCTTGGCTACAGCCACCAAGGTACCAGGAGCATACTCGATGCCATCCCACTTGATGCGGTCACGCAGCTTAGGGTCTTCGCTGTTTTTCTTCACACCGAGACTCTTACCATTGAGGAAGAGTTCCACCTCATCGCCATTGGTATAGGTATAGAGCGAAATTTTCTCGCCCACCTCTCGGTTCCAATTCTCAGAGAGTTTGCCAGCAGAGACATTGATGCCATTCCACTGCACGTTGCCTCCTGCTTTCTCGATGATGCCGATATGCACCGTAGGCTCGTCGCTAAACATACTCTTCACGAAGTAAGCGTCCGGCTTCGGTTGCAAGGAGAGGTCGAACACACCTTGGTTCCATCCCTTCACAGGCCATCCCATGCTCTCGCCGAGATAGTCGATGGCTCCCCAATACGCCAATCCCAGCACCTTGCGTAGGTCCATCTCGAAGAAGTTGGGTCCCATCGCAGCGGTACTCGCCTCACTCTGATAGAATGTCTTCTCAGGATAGCGCTTCATATCGCCAGGGAAATACATATAGCGATAGTTATAGGAATTCACCTCGGTCTCCACCGCCAAGTCGGCAGGAATGCTGTCTGTTTCGAGATTGCGATAACGAGGGTGCATCGCCACGGTGGTCAATCGAGTGCTGTCGTAACGATGCAACAACTCCTTCTGCAACTTATAAGCCGTTACCCCCCAGTCGTTGAAAGGCAGGTTGCTATACTGTTGCAACTCATTGCCCAAGCTCCACATGATGACGGAAGGATGGTTTCTATCTCGCTTCACCCACTCAGGGATGTCTTTCTGCCACAGACTCTCCCAAGCCACTCTGCCACCAGCATACTGTTGCAGCCACTTGTCGTAGAGTTCATCTACCACCAAGATACCATACTTGTCGCAAAGTTTCAAGAAGTCCTCGCTATAAGGATTGTGGGAAGTACGGATATGATTCATGCCAAACTCCTTCATCAACTTGATGCGTTTCTCGATGGCACGAGGATAAGCAGCAGCACCGAGGGCACCGAGCGTATGATGGTTGGCATAACCTTTCAACAAGACCTTCTTACCATTGACCAACAAGCCCTTCTGCGGATTCATCTCGATGGTGCGCACACCGAATGGTTCCTTGATTTGGTCGGCAATATTACCATCGTTATCATAGAGCGTTACCTCCGCCATATATAAATAAGGTGTATCGCAAGACCAGAGTTTGGCATTATCGAGTTTGATGCTAGGCAATTCATACTCTCTGTCACGCCACTTGGCATTGAAGTCGATGTCGCTCTTCTGCTCAGCCACCACCTTGCCGTCGGCATCAAGAATGCGCACTTGCACAGGAATATAGCTGCCCGGAGTTTTCACGGTTCCATTCCCTGTAGCCATACCAGCCGGAAGAATCTTTGCTGCCTTCACCGCCTTCTGGAGATTGACAATATTCGCCTGAATCTTCACCTCGTTATTATTCACTGTTCGGATGAAGAGAGGATGACGCGGAAAATAAAGATTCTTGTCGGTAACAATGAGATTGACATCCCGGAAGAGTCCACCGCCCGTAAACCAACGAGAGTTATTCGGCTGCCCCGTATCTGACTTCACACAGATTTCGTTCACCTGTCCCCACTTCAGAAGCTTGCTTAGGTCGATGTCAAAGCCGAGATAACCATAGTCGGTACCACCGATACGCTTGCCATTGAGATAGACATCGCCCACGAGCATGATGCCCTGGAAGTCGAGCAGGATGCGCTTGCCCTTCCACTCCTCTTTCGGAGTCAACTCATAGCGATACCAGCCGATACCCATCTCCTTGAATCCACGAGGACTCAATCGGCTGCGCACATTGCTACCCGCATCACTGTTGTCAGGTCGCTCACTGGCATCAGGAGCCACCCAGTCCTGCCCGATCAAGAAATCGTGAGGCAGTTTTACTATCTCATCGCTTGTCTGGCTAGACTTCAAGTCAGCGACATTCTTCACATCCCCACGATGGAATTGCCACCCATTATCTATATTGATTGTATCGCGCACCGCCGCATCAGCAGAAAGGGTTCCCCACATAGGCAACCCTGCCGTCAACAACGAAGCGAAAAGTATTTTCTTCATCATATAATATTCATTATAAATTATCAATTAGTTTCCGTCTGTACGGTTGAAATAATCCTATACGCCCCGAAGGGGCAGAAGCACCTAGCCTAGGGCAACGCCCTAGGTAATATGCCTGCAAGAATGTCGCCCTGTAAGGGCAAAAGCGTTATGCTTGTAGGAAATTTATGCTTTTGCCCTTACAGGGCGCTTTGATCTCAACCCATTTACCCAGGGCGTTGCCCTGGGCTAGGTGCTTCTGGGCTTTCAGCCCGTGTCAACCATACAGGTGGATTAGTTTCCGTCTGGCTTAGTTACATCCTGTACCACAGATGGATACCACACGAACTTATTGTAGTCGTCAGGTTGAGTTGGATTGAAGTCCTTCCAGTCCGAGCGCAGATATTTTACGATAGGCAGATTGAGTTGCTTCATGCCCATCACCACCATCTTCGCCACTTCGTAAGCTCCGTATGGATTGAAGTGGGTGTTGTCGGCGAGCGCCTTAGGCTGATTAGAGAATGTATTGGCTGGATAATGTACCAAAGCCTTGGTACTATTCTCATAGCCGAGTGTCTCGAAGAAAGTACGGGTCATATCGTGGAGTTCGATGACTGGCACTCCCTCACGTTTTGCCACGGCACGCATCGCATCAGGATAGTCGCCATGAGTCTCCTGTATCTTCGTATGGGTAGCATCGTCAAAGCGACGACGCTGGGTAGGGGTCACGAAGATGATGTTACCACCCTTCTTGCGCACCTCGTCGATAAACTTCTTCAGATTGAAAGAGAAGTTATACCAAGCACCACTGCCCGCATACTTTTCCTTCTGGTCGTTATGTCCGAACTCGCAGATTACGTAGTCGCCCTTCTTCATCATCGCCAACACCTTGTCGAGACGATTCGAAGCCAAGAAAGAACCTGCCGTCAAACCGCTCTCCGCATGATTGGAGATAGCTACTTCAGGACCAAACCAACGAGTAATCATCTGTCCCCAGGAAGCGTATGGCTCGGTAAACTGATCGACCACCGTAGAATTACCACAGAGGAAAACGGTTGTAGTCTCCGTTGAAGCAGGTTCCACCTTGATGCTCTTCACCACAGGAGCTGCACCCGTAAACTCCAAGGTCAGCTTCTCATCCCAAGTGAAATAATCCATCTCACGAGGTTTTATCTTGACATGCATCTTGTCATTGATATAAGGGCTGCGCTTGTTGACGATAAAAGAATAAGTCTTGAACTCACCCTTCTTGGTACTTACCTCATCAAGCATCAATCGACGGTTCTCAGCACGCACCACCGTCTTGCCCGCCTTCTTCTTCGAGCCAAGCACCACGGTAACCTTATAGTTGCCATCAGCCACCTTCACGGAATAGAAGAAAGGAGCATTGCTCTTAGTCTTTAAAGCATTTCCCTTTGCCTTAGCAGCTTTTACCTTTGCATCAGGAGCAGCCACAATGTCATAACCATTGCCATTCTCTACAGAATAGGTAGGCTGACTTTTGGTCAAGTCGATGTCATAACTCTGCGCATGAACATCCAAGACGGATGCCAAGACTAATAGACTAGAAATCAAGAGATGTTTTGTTGCCATATTGTTTGTTAGTTTATTGTTTATTCCTATACTTATTTCTTAGTTTTTAGAATTTGGTGCAAAGATACTCATTTTCAGAGAAAACAAACCTATAATAATTGTCCTATATATGGGAAAATTGTACCAAAAACCACTATTTTAATGAATATTTTGGGATAAAGCGGATTATTTTGCAAGTAAATGTACAATAAAACGAAAGACTTACCGATAGTTTTTGTAATTTTGCAAGCAGATAAGTGGCACTCGGCAATTTGAAAGCATACTTTCATTGCGCTCGCTTGCATTATCTTTACAAATGAAAGAAAACGAGGCAAAGCCTCTATTAATACAACAAACAATCCAAACGAAACAATGAGAAAAAGACTATTACTGCTTTTGATTACATTCCTTGCTCTCACAAGTGTGAATGCGGTGGAAAGAACAAAGCTCAACTTCAATGGTGGTTGGCTGCTCAAAGTGGACGACTTCAAAGGCACCCAAAATGGCAACTACCTTGGAGTAGAGACATCCAACTACAACGACAAGGGTTGGAAGCACATCACCTTGCCTCGTGCCTTCAACGAGAAGGAGGCGTTCAAGGTATCCATCGAACACCTCAGCGACACCATCGTGTGGTATCGCAAGCACTTCAATATTTCGGAGGTGGGCGACCGCAAGTACTTCATCGAGTTCGAGGGCGTGCGTTTCGGTGCCGACATCTGGCTCAACGGTCAGAAGGTGGGCTATACAGAGAACGGCGTGATGGCGAGTGGATTCGATCTCACTCCTTATATAATAAAAGGGGAGAACGTTATCGCCGTACGTGTCGATAACTCATGGAACTATCACGAGCGCACCACAGGACAACGATTTCAGTGGAATGACAAGAACTTCAATGCCAACTACGGTGGTATTCCAAAGAACGTATTCCTGCATATCACCGACAAACTCTATCAGACCTTGCCTCTCTATAATAATCTGAAGACCACAGGTACTTATATCTATGGCACAGATTACGACATTGCTGGTAAGAAGGTAACGGTGAATGCCGAATCTGAGGTCAAGAACGAGGACACCAAGCCTCGCTCCTTCCGCTTCTTCGCCAAGGTACTCGATGCCGATGGCAAGGAAGTGGGACACTTCGATGGCGCGCGATACACCTTGCAACCAGGCGAAACCAAGACCGTAAAGGTGAGCGGACTCCTTCAAAATGCCCACTTCTGGAGTTGGGGCTATGGCTATCTCTACACCGTAAAGACCCTCCTAAAGGCTGACGACGGCAGCAAGATAGACGACGTAATCACAAAGACTGGTTTCCGCAAGACCCAGTTTGGCGAAGGCAAGTTCTATCTCAATGATAGAGCCATCATGATGCACGGCTACGCACAGCGCACCTCCAATGAATGGCCTGGCGTGGGCATGAGCGTACCAGCTTGGCTCAGCGACTACAGCAACAAGCTGATGGTGGAATCGGGCGGCAACCTCGTGCGCTGGATGCACGTTTGTCCTTGGAAACAGGACATCGAGAGTTGCGACCGTGTGGGCTTGATACAGGCAATGCCTGCTGGCGATGCCGAGAAAGACGTGGAAGGCAGACGTTGGGAACAGCGACTCGAACTGATGAAAGAAGCCATCATCTACAATCGCAACAACCCAAGCATCATCTTCTATGAGAGTGGCAACAAAGGCGTATCTCGTGAGCACATGCTCCAGATGAAAGCCATCCGTGACGAATTCGATCCTCACGGAGGAAGAGCCAGTGGAAGCCGAGAGATGCTCAACATCAATGAGGCTGAATATGGCGGCGAAATGCTTTACATCAATAAGAGCCACAAGCATCCGATGTGGTCGATGGAGTACTATCGAGACGAGGGATTGCGCAAGTATTGGGACGAGCAGAGCTATCCTTACCACAAGGACGGTGATGGACCGCTCTATCGTGGCAAACCAGCTTTTGAGTACAACCACAACATGGATTCCTTTGCCGCTGGCATGGTGGAAAGATGGTTTGAGTATTGGCAAGAGCGCCCTGGCACAGGCAAGCGTGTGAGCGATGGCGGCACGAAGATTATCTTCTCCGACACCAACACCCATCATCGTGGTGAGGCGAACTATCGAACAAGTGGCGTAACCGATGCCATGCGCATTCCGAAGGATGCCTTCTACGCACACCAAGTGATGTGGAACGGATGGGTATCACCAGAAAAAGATGCTACCTATATCGTGGGACATTGGAACTACAAGCCGGGAACCATCAAGAAGACAGAATACGTGGTAAGTACAGGCGATGAGGTTGAGCTTTTCGTCAATGGCAGAAGCCTCGGCTTGGGCGAGCGTAGCAACCAATGGCTTTTCACATGGAAGAATGTACCTTTCGAGGCAGGAAAGATTGAGGCTGTCGCCTATACCTATTATAATAAGGAGGGACAAAAGTCAAACACTTCCATCAAGAAGTCAGACCTCATCAAAAAGGAGACAAGCCGCTACAGCATCGAGACCGCAGGCGAACCAGACCATATCAAGCTCACCTCCATCCAAAATCCAGAAGGATTCAAGGCTGATGGTGCCGACATGGCACTCGTTCAAGTAGAGGTAGTGGATAAGCAAGGCAGACGTTGCCCACTCGACAACCGCACCATCCACTTCAACTACCAAGGCGAGATGGAATGGCTCGGTGGTATCGCTACTCCAAACGAGGAAACTCAAAAGAAACTGGCATCCAAGAAGCAGAGCCTCATCGTCAATAAGAACGAGACCGCCAAGCAGAAAGCAGCACGCAAAGCTGCCGACATACTCGACTCGGCCGATAGCGACAACACCTTCGACAATTACATCGGAAAGATAGATCTCCCAGTGGAGTGCGGTGTCAATCGCATACTGATTCGCAGCACCACGAATCCTGGCGACATCAAGATATTTGCAGGAGCCGATGGTATCAAGGGCGTGGCAAGTATCGACTTGAAGACCGAGAAGGTGGATATCGAGCATTACCTCCCACAACGCTCCCTCAAAGGCGACCTTTCTCGTGGCGAGACTCCTTCTACCCCATCCTATTCAGACATCAAGGAGACCATCGAAATCGCAGGTGTAATAGCTGGCAGCAGCCAAGAGGATGCACAGAATACTTACGATGACGACGAGACTACAGAATGGAAGAGCGACGGCAATCCCGAGAACGCTTGGATTACCTATCAGTTTGCTAAGAAGGAACAGGTGGATGAAATCACCGTGAAGCTCACGGGTTGGAGAGACAAGATGTATCCGCTCGCCATCTATGCTGGCAAGAAAAAGGTTTGGGAGGGCTATACCTATGCATGCCTTGGCTACGTACACATCAAGATAGACAAGCCTGTAAGAACAAAGGAGCTTACCATCAAGATGATAGGTGATGCCAAGAGCAAGACCCAGCTCAGCGACACCAAGGAACTGGCAGGCGGCAAGGCTAGCACCCTCGACTTCATCGGTATCAAGAAAGGCAAGCCTGTACTGAGAATCATAGAAATCGACTTCCTGAAGAACATCTACAAGAAATAAAGACAGATTTTCTAAAAGTCAAGAGGAAAATTAAGAAAGAAAGATTAAGAAATCTAAGAAAAGAAGATTTTTTTAAAAATAAAGCAAGAGCCGTGAGCGCTTCCCAGCGTTCACGGCTCTTGGCATTCTATAAACCTAATCTACAAAAACCTAAAACAAATGTCTGTATAAACCAAAACTAAAACCTAATCTAATAAACCTAAAAACTAACTTAAAACCTATTTTTTTCTTATTTCTGATGCAAAGGTAGTAAAAGTTACTTATGTTCATAAAGCATATCCGTTCAATGATTTGGTATATTGTTCAAGACAATAGAAAACATGCAAGTTGAGCGAATATTTGACCTTTTTGAACGATAAAGTACCAACTACGAACGAAACAACACCTTATAATATAAAAGAAAGCATTATCTTTGCACCAGATATAAAAAAAGAAACAAACAAATCATATAATTTATATACCTATCAAAAAATGAAGAAATATATTTGCCTCCTTTTTGCAGCCCTGACTTTGATGCCTGTGACTGCCAAGAAACAACCTGCCGTAGTTATCCTCACCGCAGGTCAGTCGAACACCGACGGAAGAGTGATGAACTCAGAACTTCCTACCGATATCCAGCAGGAGAAATACAAGTACTGCCAGTGGAGTTTTGGTTCCAGCAGTATGTCGGGCGAGGGAAAGTTTGAGACCTTCTGGCCTCGCATCCTCAACAAGGACACTCCTAACAAATGGGCTTACGATGCCATCGTATATTGGAACGTGGAGAAGAAACTGAAGAAGAACTTCTATGTCATCAAGGAGAGCCTCGGCGGCACAGCCATCGATACCCTCTGCTCCAGCACCAATGGTGAGTACTGGAACGCCTCACCAGAATATCTCGCCAAGAATGCGGCTTCCGACAAGGGTGGCAAAAGCCTCTTGAAAGCCTTCACCGAGAACATCGGGACTTGCATCGACAACCAACTGAGCAAACTGCCTGAGGGCTACGACATCAAGTTCATGCTTTGGCACCAAGGCGAAAGCGACCGCCATCAAGCCAAGAACTACTACAAGAACTTGAAGCAGATGATTACCTACATCCGCACTTACCTCGTAGAAAAGACGGGTAACAAGAAGTATGCACAACTCCCTATTATAATAGGTGGTATCTCACACAAGAGCAAGCAATGGAGCCAAGGCGTAGAAGATGCACAGCACCAACTTGCCAAGGAAGACAAGAACATCTACGTGGTGGATGTGCCTAACGCCAGCCTTCGCAGCGACGTGCTTCACTTCGATGCTGCGGGAGCACAGGAGTTGGGCAACAAGATGTTCCAGCTCATCGAGAAACAGAAGCTATTGAAATAAATAGTTTTTCAACTTTACATTATTTCTTCACCACCAGTTTCTTCACTCCCTTCTGCAAGTCAGCCTGTACATCGTTGATACTCTCGTTCTTCACATCAATGAGCATCATGGCTGGTCTGTACTCAGGTTTCATGGTACGGAAGGTAACGTTGTTCACCTCCAAGCCATCCACGTGGCGAGCAAATAGGCCATAGGCTGGAGTTGCCTTGGCAAACTTTGCCTCCGGGTAGTTCTTGCCTTGCTCACGATATTCTCGCTTAGCCAAGTCGGCTGTGCCACCACCACGAAACTGCAACTGGATATTGTTCAGACTGATGTTGCGAAGAGGCTCGTCAGGCATACCTGTTACGATGATACCAGCCAAGGAATCGACATCATTTGCCACCATGTTAGAAATCATGATGTCACGCCCTGTAGAAACTGTAGTGCGTTCCTTCGGACCACGGTTTCTGCAACCAGTGGTGATATAGATAGGATAATGATGCACATGATTCATCGTGATGTTGCTCACGGTGATGTTCTCCATGATGCCTTGATCCACCTCTTCGAAAGCCAAGCCACTGCTATACATAAAGGTGCAGTTGCTCAACGAGATGTTCTTGTATCCCCCATTCGACTCCGTGCCGAGTTTGAACCTTCCACATACCCAGCTTACAGGCTCAGGAATATAGCTTCCATCGAGCAAGGAACCGAGTTTATAACCTGTGATGATACAGTTGGTAATGGCGATATGCTCTGTAAGTACAGGTTTCTTGAGCGCATACGAGCTTTTCAGCACCAAGGCATCGTCACGAGGAGTGTTAATCTTACAGTTGGAAATCGAGAGATACTTGCAGCAGTCGATGTCGAAACCGTCACGGTTTGTATCGATGGTCACGTTATCCACCGTTCCGAGTTCACATCCCGTCAGGATGATACCAAAGTGACCACCACGATAGATGGTGACATCACGAATCAAGATATTACGACAGAGCTTCAAGGCGATTGCCTTGTCACCTGTGCCGATGTTACCACCATTCACCACGCCAGCCTTCTCGGTATCCTTCTTGGTCAATCCCAGGCCATCTATCATGCCACGTCCCGTGATAGAAACATGTTCTTGACCAATGGCATAAATCAGACTGTTCTGGAAATAAGTATGTCCGCCATCTTGATAAGCAGGACCTACCCACTCCTCGGCCTCATCGTATGCCTTCATCGAGGCAGGGGCTGCGAGGATTTTCGCACCAGCGGAGATATGAAGCTCCACATGACTTTTCAGTCTGATGCTACCACAGAGATAAGTGCCAGCAGGAAGCACCACCCTGCCACCGCCATGCGCCACACAAGTATCAATGGCAGCATTGATGGCTTGGTGGTCGAGCGTCTTGCCATCGCCCTTGGCACCAAAGTCCTTTACATTATAATCTACCGATGAGGCGTGAGCCACTAGCCCAACCATCATCAAAAACACAATTAGTATTTTCCTCATGATTTGTAGTTGTTTGTTAGTTTTTGCCCATAAACATCACAACGCCGAAATATCCAGCATTGGATTTTGCTGCAAAATTAAACAATATTCTATACGAACCACAATGGTTTTCATTCACTTTTTATGGTTTATGTACAATAATTATGCTATTGTCCAATCCTCAATGCTTCTTTGGTCTTCCGAGAAATTGATACCCACTTTCACGACCTTTCGACCATCATCGGCAAAAGCCTTGGCATAGTCCTTGTCGCCGATTTGCGTCATAGCCGTATCGGCAGACTTCTTGTACTTCAACTCGAAGATGAAAATACTTTGCTCAGTCTTCAGCAACAGGTCAATTCTTCCATCCGAAGTGGCATGTTCCACCCTCACATCTTCGCCGAGCATCGTGAAGATGGTGAACATCACAGCCTGATAATGACGCTCATTGTTGTTGATTATCGTATATGGGAACTTATCATAGAATGCCTTCAAATGAGGCATGAATGCTGCCATATCATCACCTATTAGCACATTTTTGGAATAAGCATACACGATGGCATCATACTTGTTCATATCTTCTGCCGTATAATACCTGACGAGACTTTC